>MAAC01018856.1_pt1 | contig 46659 bp, 35 predicted proteins | sample 1115981 | NCBI WGS metagenome assembly MAAC01 (sample SAMN04961126, study PRJNA320927) | seawater metagenome | isolation source: sample BD02T64 sea water enriched with oil for 64 days | place: USA:Gulf of Mexico | collected 2013-07-27 | reverse complement strand
TGAGTTCAACCAACTGGGCACACCCGGTGGCGCCCACTGGATGACCCTTGGCGACCAAACCACCACTGGTATTGACCGGTACACGGCCACCGAGGTCGGTCTCACCATCGCGAATCATTTGCACACCCTCACCTGGCTTACATAGGCCCAGCTCTTCGATATACATCAATTCCGCAGGCGAGGCGGCATCGTGTAGCTCCACCACATCGACATCTTCCGGGCCGACTCCGGCCATGGCATAGGCCTTTTCACCGGCTCTATCGTTACAACTGCGACCACCGGGCTGGCCGGATACCAGGGTAATCGTTTCAGCGGTAACGGCGTCACAACCATGTTTGCGGGCAAACTCATCGGAGGTAAATACCAGCACCGCCGAGCCATCGCCAATGGGTGAGCACATCGCCAATGTCAGTGGGTCGATAATCAAACGGGTGGCGAGGATCTCCTCGACCGACAGGGCTTTCTGAAACTGAGCCTTGGGGTTGAGGGAGCCAAACTTGTGAGACTTGGCGGCAACGCGGGCGAAATCTTCCATCGTCGCGCCGGTCTTCTCCATGTACTTGCGCGCCTTACCGGCATAGACATCCATAAAACCGGAACGCCCAGGTTCACTACCCGCCGTCAGGGGGTCGTCGGAACCCGTCTCGGCCTTAATTTCTTCCAGATCCATCGCCGCAATCAAGGCTTTAAAGGTCAGCATTTTATCTTTGTGGGTCATCTTTTCTGAGCCAATGGCGAGGGCCACTTCACTTTGCCCCGAAGCCACAGACAACCAGGCCAGATGAGCAGCGGTCGAGGCCGAGGCACAGGCATTTTCAACATTGATAATGGGTTTGCCCATCAGGCCCGATTCACGCAGGGCAATTTGCCCCGGAATCATTTCCTGCCCCGTTATAAGGCCTCCCACTGCATTGCCAAAAAAGATGGTGTCGACGTGATCGGCATTAATCGCCGCATCGAGCATCGCTTCGTTTAAGGCCTCGGTGGTCAGGCTGCGCAGCGTGGCATCCATGCGTTTGCCGAAATGGGTCATACCGGTGCCGGCTATTTTCACTTTACGCATTCTTCGTCCCCTTTTGCTTTGATGTTAGTTCGCTTCGCTGCACAACATTGCCGCATGTCATTACCGCAAGCTGACACAATTCATAGACCCACTATAGCCCCTATGAGGTCTTGAGAAAATACTGAATTTATGTAGCACACGGGCTGTATTCGCCTTGCTTTCGTCACAACACTCACTTGCAGGGTGCAATATCAGTAAACGAATACCGCACAACTCGAACTAAGCAAAGCACCGATGGCTCCCCAAATACATTACTCCCGGCAAAAGTACCGCTAGCTTCAGCGCAATCACAAGAGCGCCTTCAAGTGGTGAACAAACCCAATAGCCCTGTAAAAAACAGCCACAATAGCGCCGACATGAGGCCAGAGAGAAAGCACTTGTATATTTACGAGCAGAGCACTCTAACAAAACAGCGATAGTATCGCAGACAATATAAAACGGCGCAGAAAGCGCCGTTTTATGAAAGTAGAAAATTAACTTTTTTAATTTATTTTTTCAAAAATAATCAAGTCAGATACAGATATGCACTATAATTTTTGCGCCGATAATACCAGGGCATCTACTTTTAAGGTTTTCCCATCGAGCTCGATATCGGCCTCCTCAAAGTATTCACTGCCGGCCAGTCGCCAACCGACGGCTGTCATTGCCGCTTCAATCTCTTCTTTCTCTCGCAATTTAAAACCGTGCTGAGTAAAACCTTGAGCTTTCATGGTATCGGAGGTACGCATACCCAGGGCGACACGGCCACCCGGCTTCAACCAACGATCAAATATCGTAAAGAGCTCTGCCATATCTTCAATAAAATAAATAACATTGACACCAAATATGCCGTCGATTGAATTCTCTTCAATCGGTGCATCAAAGCAGTCTTGATTATGTACCGTCATTTGACATTCGGCATATTCCGCCAGATTATCACGTACCTGCTGTGCCATATCGGCAGAGCGTTCGATGGCCTGATAATGGCCATCACTTTCAAGCGTATAGGTAAGGCTAAAGGACAACATGCCATTGCCGGGGCCAATTTCAACAATATTTTGCCCCGCTTCGGGAATAAGACAATCAATGGTACACGCGGTGACCAGCGCATTGGCTCTATTCATATCCGACGCCAACTCTTTGCCGCGATCACCCTCAGGATTGGATAGCTGGGCAGCCAGCGTGCGATCGTCTTCTTTTACGCTTTTATCATCTGTACTCATCGTTCACCATCCCTAAAATGTGAAGCTATATTTAATTGCACCTAGTGATTGAATAGGGTCGAGCACTCCGCCAAACACCATTCAACCACCGTCGTACCACTTACGTTCTGAATCTTTGCAAATGCCAATAACAATTAAATAGCCTAGTCAGGATCAAAACTGCGAAGCAATCGCCTGAGCATGGACAATAAAACGATGCTCTGAGCTCGGTTCGGAACTATCAAATGGCCAGCATGTAACCAGCATCAAGCTTCGAATATTGTTATTGGTCTCTATCAAAACATCTTCACTCACCACCTGCATACCGCTGACACGATAAACTGTGTGCTGCCTCTCCCAGTTTTGTAAAATTATGTGCTGCCCCTCCTGTAAATATTGTAAAAAACGAAAGTGGGTGTCTCTATGTCCGGAAATAAGCACCAAGCCTTCACCCCCAGGTTGGGCGCTCGTCGTCGTGTGTCCCGGCCCAAAAGCCAGGGCCTGACCACTGTCACCCGCCAATACCGTCAGAGTAATGCCCTGGCTAGGAACTCGTAGCTGGGCAAGAGGCCAGGTATCCCCCCACCACCAGGGTTTATTGGGTTCGGTACTTTGTAAACTCTGCTGCCAGGCTCGGCCAATTAAATATTGGCCCAGTTCGGCTTTAAGGAAAATATATGCACCCTGCGACCATAGACCGACGGCAATTAAGACCAAGGCCAGAGCAAGATGCTTTAGGCAGGCACGCCAACAACCCCGCAGCACTGTTTGCTGGTTCTCTTTCATTATTATCATAGGTCAAGTCACGAACTTTGCGAGCCACGGCCAGAGAGCCAATAAACACACAAAGCTAGCAACAGCAGCCCACTACCGAGCCAGATAAAATAACTCATACCTGTCGCCGTGCGCGCCAATGAAAATTGCCGACCCTTTGGGGTATTATTTTTAATGACAGCATTCTCAAGCTCTGCGACTTGTGGTCTCTGTGGCATTTTGTCCACTGCCACCAGGCTGGTAAACGGCGTCACTAGTAGGTGCTGCAAAGCTATTTCAAGTACCTTATCGCGCAGGACACGGCGAGCTTGTCCAGCCCCCAGCAGGGCTCTTTCATCCAGCAGTGAGCCTATTTTTTTGCGCGCCCATGCCACGTGGATACCACCCCGTTCCTCGGCAGTGCTCAGTGCTAGCACTTGCTGCCACAGCCTCCCCTGTCGCCAGCCTCGCAAAATAAATTGCTCTGGTAAGTCATCTGCCCTGATGGCCACGACAAGGGGCTCGCTGCCATAAAGATCGGGTATCAAAGCAGGGCTGATATCGACATTATCAGCACGAATTTGCAATTCGATGTCACTCATTATCGGTACATCAATGCGCTCAAATAGCTGGGTTATTTTTTTCTCCGCCTCAGTAATTTTGCCGATATGCACGAAGCTGCCTCGACCCATTTTGGCCGCCTTGCGCATAAAATAGCGATTCGGTGCCGAGCCTATACCGACAGTAAATAATCGACTATTCCCGAGCTTGCTATTTATTACTGTAAATAATTGCTCCTCGTTACTAATGGCGCCATCGGTGAGAAATAAAACCTGCCGTAAACGCCCAGCGCTATGATTGTCAAGACAAGGGCCACACAGAGCCATGCCCAGGGCCTTGCGCATTTCGGTCCCCCCACGGGCCTCCAGGTTCTGTACAAAATGCCGAGCTCTAACGATATTCTTTGCGCTAGCCTGGCGCTCACTATCGAACAGAGACCAGGCCTCGGAGTTAAATTCAATAATATTGAAACGATCACTTTCATCCAGCCGGGCTAGTGCCCATAACAGTGCGCGCTTGGCCTGACGTAGGGATTCACCGCCCATTGAACCGGAGGTATCAATCACATAAACAATATCTCGGGCTTGACGAAATTGTTCAAGCGCCACCTGTGGCGGCATTATTTGTAGCAAGGCATATTCTTGACCCGCATAAGACTGGCTAAAAATATGGGCCTGGGGCACCGCCAATTCACGGCCCTGCCACTCAACAACGAAATCTGCATTTGCGTTGTGTGTTTGCGGGTCGAGCCGCAACTGCCAATGAGCGTCATCGATGCGAATTTTGCTCACCGGGTGGTAGCGACTTGTGACCTCATCGAGTTCAAAACCGGCCTGTAAATCAAGCCAAATTTCCGTGGCATTGTTATTCTCACCCACCAGCACCGTCGCCAGTTGAGTAACAGGCTTATCACTTGTCACTGCATCAGTGTCCGCGGGGCTCTGGCTCGGCGTGTAGCGCGGGGTAATACTCATGGGGTAGTGCAAACTAAAGCGCGAACCCCGGCGTATCACTTGCTGTTGGTATTCGAGCACGACTGTCAGCTCTGCCCGGGGGGGCACATTGGCGACATGGGTGCTGAAAATATTGGCTCGGTGTTGTTCGACGAGGGCCGCCTGTTGCCCCGCCTGCCGTGCCTCTTGATATAGCTGTTGAGCTGCGACGCGCTCCTGTATCTCACCTTCAATAATGCGTTCGCCCACACGTATTTGCAGATGATCGACGGCGCTATCCGGGGGTAAAGGAAAGGTATAAATAGCTTCGACCCAGGCATCGGAGGGGTTATTAAAGGTCTGCGCCACCCTCACCCTCGCAATGGGCCCGGTAATATGGATGTCAACCCGGCTGCTTAACTGCGGAGCGATGACACCGGCGCGGCCATCATTAAAGTTGAGAGCCAGCACAGCACTACCCAGCCAGCCTTTATTACCTGCTTCGCCATCCACACCAGCACTGACATTACCACTAACGGCAAGTACCAGCAGTGACAACAGAAGACAATTTCGCCGACTTAAACGGCACAGCAAGCAAAGGCTTACGGCGAGGTAACGGAAGATAGGGATCATCGCCGCTCACCCAGAGAGAGCCGCTCCGCCACCACCACTTCGCCTGAGTCGCCATCGTCGGCCGCCCCACCCAGATGGCCAATCAATACTATCTCAATACGTCGATTGGCGATGCGTCCATCCAGCGTCGTATTATCGGCGATGGATAGGGTTTCGCCGTGGGCCTCTATCAGTAGTAAACCCGCTTCCACCCCCAGCTCGTCAAAGCGCTCGGCAACAACATTCGCCCGGCGGATGGATAACAGCATGTTGCTTAACTCCGAGCCCTCGCTATCGGTATGTCCGTGGATCTGTAGCTCAGAGACATAATCCCACTGACGTGATCGCTCGATAATATCCTGTACATATTCATCTAGTTTCTCAGGGGTAAAATCACCGCTACGGGCCACGGGAATAATAAAATGTTGTTCAGTAATACTATCCAGTGAAGAGGCCTGCAAAGGGGGGGCCAAAACAGGATCGATATCGACACCCCTTTTAACGGCTACTGGCACTGCCTTCAGGCCGTCCTGTAGAGCGCTATTCACTATGCTCATCGAAGCTTCATCAGCGACAGAGCCCGTATGCTGGCAGGCCTCTATGGTCAATAGGCCCGCCACGGCCAGAACAGAAAAGACGACCCGCCTCAGCAAGAAATAATCACACCTGCTCATGGCTTTTATCCTCCCGCTGTAGAGCCAGGGTCAACTGCGTAGGCGCCAGCCTCTGCAACTCGTCGAGAGACTCGCGGTATAGCCGCTGGCAGGGATAGTCACACTGATAGGGCACCAGTCGAGCCAAGACCTCGGGCTGGCTCTCAAGTAAGTCATCGCTAATCGCTACAAATTTTTTCATCTCACCAATACTCTTCATCGATTTAACATTATTGAAGCTAAAAACAATGCAGGATCAATGGTGAGAAAATGGAGAAGTAATGGATTTGTTAGTGTCTAAACGGATCTCATTAATGCGAACGAGTATGCTAAGGCCCTCACACACCAGGAAGAAAAAAACACTTGAGCCATCAGATCGCCATTGTTGAGGACGACCCCGACCAGCGGCATAACTACACCACCGCGCTTGAAAAACAGGGCTACACTGTCAGCGCTTACGCCGACAGAACAAGTGCCCGGGAGGCGATGAGCTGTGCAATGCCCGATTTGGTAGTGCTCGATATTATTCTCGGTAACGAAATTGATGCGGGCTTTCAATTGTGCCGCGAACTACTCGCCCTGGAACCCGGCTTACCCGTGCTCTTTCTCACCGAGCGAGTCGATGAAATCGATAAAATATCGGGGCTACGCCTCGGTGCCTGGGACTACCAGCCCAAACCCGTCAGCCTCGGGTTTCTGGTCGAACGTATCGCCTCTTTATTGCGTTTAAAAGCCCTGCGCGACGACCCCACTCCCACCACTCGCCCGGCCCGGGAAACCGGCCAGTTATCGATAGACGAAGACGCTATGCAGATTCGCTGGCGTCAGAAATTACTGGAGCTGACCATTACCGAGTTCCGCCTGATTGCCGCTCTGGCGCGTCGACCCGGTTACCCGGTTGCCTACGAGACCTTGATGCAGGCCACCATTCAACAATATGTCACCCGCAATACCATCAATACTCATATGCGCAATATTCGCCGCAAATTTTGTGCTCTGGACAGCAGCTTTCGCTGTATTGCTAATGAATACGGCCACGGCTATCGCTGGGTACATGAAAGTAAAGCGACAATGACAGAATGAAAATTGGCTCACGCTTTATAGGCCCCCGCCTGGGTAGCAAATTATTATTGGCCGGTTGCGTGTTGCTGCTTATTCCATGGCTTGGCCTGCAATCTCTGCGCGCCATGCAGCAATTTTTAACCGAGGGTCAGGCGGCAGCCCAACTACTCTCTGCCCGAGGTATTGCAGCCCTACTGCACGGGCGCAGGGATCTGTTTGCAGGTAGTCCCGAAAGTACAAGTCGACTCCCCGGACTGCAGCTCTACCCACTGCCCGGGCGTATTTTACTCGATGGTTTTGCCGAAGACTGGCAAGGGCTGGAACAACACAGTACACACTATGGCAAAGCACCCGGGCCACAGTTTTCGCTGCTTCTCGGCACCAACAAACAGGGTATTTACGGCCTGCTAAACGTTCGCGATACATCCCCCGTTTATCGCCATCCCGCCTATTTAAGACTCGACCACAGCGACCATGTGCGTGTCTATTTTAAGGACGCTAACAATGAGGAGGGGCGCTTACTAATAACCTTTGAGGGCAGTGGCAAGATCACGGTTTATGCCGTCGATAGTGACTGGCGCATCGCGACACCGGGTAATCCCGACTACCGCCTGCAGGGCTATGTCGATATCGACGCCCATGGCTACAGCATTGAATTTAGTCTACCTCTGGCTACGCTGGGTAAGCAGCGCCAACTAGGGCTGGCAGTGGTTGATGTCGACGATCCCCGCGAGCGCACCATCGCCCATATTAGCCGCACCTTCCCAGACATGAATCACGGTAATTTTAACCCGGTGTTAATGCGCTCCGTGGCCATGGAGGCCATTATTCAAGGTTTACAAAAACAAGAGGCGCAAATCTGGATTCTTGATCGCGCACTTAATGTCCACGCCATCGCCGGTGGTCTAAGTGATCAAACAGAGGACTATCTCAATACTGAGCAACGGCGTTCAAGCTCACTTTGGCAGAACTTTAGCGATGCAATATTGGGCGCACTCGTCGGTGCCAACAAGCAACGACTGAAAGACTTTGATCCCCAGCAAACACTCAGCCGCGACGACGCTCTATTGCGCACTGCCATTTCGGGAGTTGGCAGTGCGCAACGACGTACCTCTCTCGATGGCGACCATGAAATTATCGCCGCCGCCGTGCCCATTCTCGATGGCCAGAACATTATTGGTGTAGTGCTCATCGAACAAAGCACCGCCACCATTTTGCGTCTACAGCGTCGCTCCCTACAGCATATAGCCCTGCTATCGTTACTGAGTTTAAGTGCCATTGTCATCGTCCTGTTACTATTTTCTGCTCGCCTCACCTGGCGGATTACAAGGCTCGGCCGCGATACCGACAGGGCCAGTGATGAGTGGGGACGTATGCGACAGAGGGTCAGCATTAGCGGTACTCATGCCGCTGACGAGATTGGCGACTTGAGCCGTAACATAGAACAACTACTTGCCCGTTTAAATCGCTACCAGAAATTTCTCAGTGCCGTCCCCCGCACACTGCGCCACGAAATAAAAAACCCACTCAATACTGCGGCCACGTCGCTTGAACACCTGCAAACGCAGGGTGGCGACAGGGTATATGTAGACAGCGCACAGCGTGGCTTAGAGCGTATAAGCGCCATCGTCGACAACCTGGCCGAAGCCGCAAGTCTTGAAGATGCACTGCATAGCGATGAAATATTGCCCCTTAACGTAAGCGCTCTGCTAAGCACCTATATCAAACATTTGCGCAAGCGCTGCCCGCACAAAATTGTACTAACTGCACCCGGTGATGACATCTGGATTCAGGGCTCGGATATTCATATAGAACAACTGCTAGACAAGCTTCTCGACAATGCCAGCGACTTCGCCACGTCCGGCTCGAGCATAGCCATTAATCTCACCAGTACAAAAAATCACTGTTTCATTCGAATAAAAAACCATGGACCGACGATCGCGGAGACAGAATTGCTAGAACTTTTCCAACTCTTTCACAGTCGTCGTGACTCGCAAACAAAAAACACTGGGCAACACCTCGGCCTGGGGCTGTATATCGCACGGCTTATTTGCGAGCGTCACGGTGGTGATTTAGCGGTGAAAAACCTCGCCAGAAATGATGGTGTAGAGTTCACCGCCACTTTGGCGCTAACGGGTGTGTCGTAGAAATGAGCCCTGGGCTCGCACTATCGTTTATACTCATTGACTTTATCTCTTGCAGCGCTTCATCCTGCAAGCCGGACACTCTCGACCTTCCAGCCATAACCGCCCCGGGGCAAAAATGATTCTACTGAACGACTCTCATTTCGTCGGCAAGGGATTGCACCGCGAGTGTTATATCCACCCCAACAACGTGCAACTCTGCGTCAAGGTCGTCGTCGCCGGGGATTTATCGGAGAGTAAGCGTGAACAAAGCTACTATAAACTTCTACAAAAAAGGGGTATTAGCTGGGACATACTGCCTCGTTTTCACGGCCTAATAGAAACCAATAGGGGCGCGGGGGCCGTGTTTGATTTGATCAGGGATTTCGATGGCGAAGTCTCTAAAACGCTGGAGCACTACCTTTGCGCTGAGCAACTTGCCAGCTCCGAAAACACAGGAATTAAACAAGCCATTGGCGTGTTTAAACGGGAACTGCACCGCCAGGCCATTATCACCATGACCCTGTCACCAAAAAACATCATGTATAAAAAGACCGCCGCCAATGAAGGCACCTTGATCGTTATCGACAATATTGGCAATTCGGACTTCATCCCTATTTGCAGTTACATTAATTATCTGGCACAAAAGAAAATCACTCGAAAACTACTGCGTTTTGAACAAACCGTGTTGAAGATGTGTGCCCACAATAATGCCCTACAGCAATGCCTGTTGAACCTGGGAAGTTCTGCTCGAGCGGTCTAATGAATGAATTCACAAAATAAGCTCGAACAGATGCCATTAAGATAACAATGCTTAGCGGCTTTTCGGTCTTCTGTTGACACCAAGTTCAAGCGATGAAAATTGCCACTAATTATTTCTCAAAACATCACAATTTTTTAAAGTCAGCCCTACAACGCCGTGTTTATTAAAATCTCGTAGGGCCGGACATTATAGGTACTGGGTATTAAACTGGGGCCTCTTCAGCCACTTCCACCCTGTTGCGGCCCTTACTTTTGGCCTCATAGACAGCCTCATCGGCACGGTTTAAAAGACCGAGAAAATCCTCGCCGTGCGCTAATTGAGCAAGACCAAAACTGGCCGTAATTGCCAAGCCCTGGACGCGAGTGTCTTCAAGGATTTGACGCACTTTCTCAGCCTTGTTGACACCGGCCTCCAGATCGCAGGCATCGAGTAAAAAAACAAACTCCTCACCACCAAAACGAGCGACCACATCTTCGTTGCGACTTTGTTCGACAAATATCCTCGCCACCTCGCGAAGGACATCATCACCAACACTGTGGCCGTGTTGATCATTTACCGCCTTAAAATGATCGACATCAATCATGATTAAACACAGTGGCTGGCGGTGGCGGTGAGCCTGACTAATTCTTTTTTCGGCAACATTGATTAAAAAATGCCGGTTGTATAAACCGGTCAGTTGGTCGCGCATAGCCAAGTTACGCAGGGCGTCACTTTGCTGTTTCAGGGTGATGTGGGTGGCAATGCGCGCTTCGACAATAGCGGGCGAGTAGGGTTTTGTAATATAGTCGACGGCGCCAATACTCAGCCCCAGCTCCTCTTCTTCAACCTGATCCTTGCCGGTGACAAAGATGACGGGGATATCTTTTGTATTGTCGGACTGTTTCAGGCGCTGACAAACTTCGTAACCATCCATATCAGGCATTTGAATATCGAGCAAGATAAGGTCAGGAGAGGGCTCGGCCTCGGCCAATTCAAGGCAGCGAAGTCCACCGTTGGCGACTTTGATTTGGTAACTACTATTCAGTAAGCCCGCCAGAAGCTGAATATTAGATGGGGCATCGTCAACAATCAAAACTACGGGCTTTATTTCCATATCATCTCCACCAATTAAACCGTCTTCTCTAGCTCGTAAACGTAATCTTGAAGGTTGGCCCAGCTTATCGACACATCTTATTGCCACTTCCATATCAAAGCGACCCAGTAACTCACGCAATTTCCTTAATAAATGTTCCTCCGGATCTTGTCGACAATAAGGTCGCAAACTGATGAGATCGGCGCTATCAACGTAATCACCCCGCTCCAGCTTGGCCTTCAACTGGTCAATGAGGAACACAAACTCCTCGAGTTCTCCCAACACCGTCGGGTGTTGCAGGATAGAGGAAACTTTAGTCCCCAAAACCTGGAGTTGATTGTAATCTGCCGGGCAATCTAATGCTAAAACACCAAGTATTGTATCCATGCCTACTATAAAACTCCCTGTATTTACGTTTTAACATCTGCGCTGAGCAGCTCTCCCAACTCTATAACTGAGGCCTCCGCACCCGCGGTATCAAACTGGCCTAGCTGCGCGGTGAGCCTATCCAGGAGCTCTTTTTCCCGGCCCTGTTGACAGTGGGGAATGAAATTTTCTATATCACTCACCTCCACATAACTGCCTTGCTCTAGCTTGTCACGCAGTTGGTCCATCCACTCGACCAGCCTATCTCTCTCAAGCGATGAGGCTGCAGGGGACTGCGAATTGACAAGCGCCTGCTCTTGAGTCTGTAAATATCCTTCTAAGCATAGATACAAATGTTGATATTGCTCGAAAAAATTGCTCCATTGACTCTCTACCTCTGTGCCGAGTCCCTGTAGAGCAGCCTGCTCTAAGGTAGCCGATAAAAGCTGCAGACGCTTAGCACTCATATTTCCGGCAATGCCTTTTATGGTATGGGACTGGCTGGCTACGCGCGGCCAGTCTGCAGCGGTGATCGCCTCGCCAAGAAGATCCATATCCCCGGGCATATCGAGGACAAATTGTTTCACCAGGGTCAATAACAGAGACTCATTATTCCTGACACGCTTGAGCAAACCCTCCCGATCCCATATCGGTGGTTGCCGGCTTTGTTCGCTACTATCCTTAGATACACCTCGCTCATTATCGGTGACACCGCCAGCATGAGATTTATCTGTCGAGGACGTCTCTGCTGAAGGCTCAGTTACTAGTGGCTCATCACCTCGGGCCTCTACGACTGAAAGCTCTCCAGCAATGCCTCCACCTATATAACGCTTCAAATTATTCTCCAGTTGATCGGGGTCTATCGGTTTGGCAATATAATCATTCATTCCAATCCGCAGGCACTTGGCCCTGTCTCCCGCCATGGCATTGGCCGTCATGGCAATGATATTGATACCGGTGTAGCGCTCACCAGCCTCGCCATCACGAATTTTAACCGTGGTTTCGTAACCATCGAGCACCGGCATTTGGCAATCCATTAATATCAACTGGTAGGGGCTGGCCTCGGGGGCCTTCAGCAACATATCTATCGCCACCGCGCCATTTTCGGCAATGTCGGCGCTGTAACCCATATCTTCTAGCATGCCCAGGGCAACATGCTGATTGATGACATTATCTTCAACTAGAAGTAGGTGCGAGCCACCACCTTGCAGCTTTTGTTCAGGACCGTGATGGGACTGCTCACTGGTAAAACTTTGCAGATAATTATGTGTAACCAGGGGCTTGGCAGCCAGCAGGGCATCACCACCACCCAGCACGATGGCCAGGGCGTCGAACAGGTCTGATGTCGTGGTCGGTTTCGGGAAGTACGCGGCAAAGCCCAGGTCGGCGAAAAACTGAGCATCCCCGGGTTCACTCATCGAGGTCATCATCACCAGTTGAGTGGCGGCAAAGCGGGCATCGGCGCGTATTGCCCGCCCCAGGTCAGCACCGTCCATCTCAGGCATTTGCATATCGACAATGGCCACCGGAAAGGGCTCCGCCGCCTGTTGATCGAGAATTTTAAGAGCACTGGACGCACTATCCGCCTCCGTTACATAGGCTCCCCAGAGACTGAGCTGTTGCTCGAGTACTTCGCGGTTCGTTTCATTATCGTCGATGATAAGAATGCGCACCCCCTGTAGGTCGACCGTCGGTTTCACCTGGGCCGCTTGCTCACTCGCCCCCAGGCGCAGGGTAATGGCAAAGCAACTGCCTCTGCCCTGCTCGCTGCTAACCTTGATATCACCATTCATCAATGTGCACAAACTTTTGACAATAGCTAAACCCAGACCGGTGCCGCCAAACTTACGCGTCGTCGAAGTATCTACCTGAGAAAAGGAATCAAACAAGTGTTCAATTTGCGCCGCCGGGATTCCCATGCCGGTATCGGAGACCGATGCCGACAGTACCATCTCCCCCTCTTCCCCCGCATGGAGGGCGGCACGAATGACAACCTCACCCTCGGAAGTAAACTTAAGTGCATTACTCACCAAATTGATGAACAGCTGCCTTACCCGCGTCGGGTCACCCTTGACCCGGGAGTGCTCTATCTGGGCCAGGTCGAGCACTATTTCCAAACCCTTGCCCTGGGCCTGTAAGGCCATGCTTTCGGCCAGTTCGCCGAGCAGCTGGCGCAAATCAAAATCAATCGCCTCCATCTCCAGCTTGCCGGCTTCAATTTTTGAGAAATCGAGAATGTCGTTTATCAGGGTCAGCAGGGCCTCGCCACTGGAGTGTGCCAGGCGCACCTGGTGGCGCTGCTTGGCACTTAATTCTGAGCTCGACAATAAATTAAGCATGCCCAACACACCGTTCATCGGAGTGCGAATTTCATGACTCATATTGGCGAGAAAATCACCCTTGGCGTGGGTCGCCGCCTCTGCCTCTTCCTTGGCACGAGTTAATTCAGCGGCAACCAGGGTCTGCGCGGTAATATCGCCAAAACTCCACACCTGCCCTTCCTCACCGTTGGGCAACTGCAGCTCTCGCGAGATGTATTCAAAAATTCGTCCATCCTTAAAATTGATGGCACCCGCCGTAAATAACCCTCCGCTACGCTGTAGTCCTTCGACAACCTTAGTAAAGGCTTCAGGGTCGACCAGGTCTTTGGCTATATTGCCAAGCAGTGACCTAACGTCACCAAAAATCACTTTCGCACGGTTTAATTGAAACATGTCCAGTAGGCGCTGGTTGTAGTGCAATGCCTTGTAGTGTTCGTTAATAACGACAATACCGTTGTCGGTGGCTTCCAGTGTCGCCTGGACGATGGCCAGAGAGTTTTCATTATTGAACTCGGCCAGCTTGCGCGCTGTGATATCCGAGCGAATGGCAATATAACTTTTCGCCCTGCCCTCGTCGTCGACAAGGGGCAAAATGGTGCTATCAACCCAGTATAAATGCCCATTTTTGGCCCTGTTACAAATTTCATCGCGCCACACCTCACCCCGTGCCAGCGTCGCATAGAGGCTCTGAAAAAACTCCTCGGGGTGATGGCCCGAATTGAGCAGACGATGGTTTTGGCCAATGAGCTCCGCTGCGCTATAACCACTGATGGCGGAAAATTTTTCGTTGGCGAAGGTGATAGTGCCCGTCGGGTCTGTGATTTCGACAATGGCATGCTGGTCGAGAGCGAAACGCTGCTCTTCAAGCTCCGCCAGAGTTTGGTGTATCTGAAGAGCGCCGGCCTTTAATTCTTGTTCATAGGCCTGGCGAGCCTCGATCATAAAATTAAAGGCCTTGGCCAACTGACCAATCTCATCATTGGAGCTTACGGCAACCGGCTGATTCAGGTCTCCCACGGCTGCCAACTCAACATTATCGACCAGGCTTTTAAGGGGCCGCGTAATGCGCCTCGAGACCAGCGATGCCGCCACCAATACCAACAAAAATATTACCATCAGAAATACAATGGTCAATTGCGCCAGCCGCAGTGCCGGTGCCAGAGCCTCGGATTCATCGAGTTCTGAAATCAAACTCCACTCGATTTGAGCAATTTTCAAACCATGGTGAATGCCAATCACACCCTGGCCCAAGGGTCCGATATACGAGAAGACCTGTTCCTCCGTCCCATGTATCGAGGACTCGGAGCCCGAGCTGGAGCCCACATGTTCTGCCAACCACAGCTGAGATTGTTCGGTCTCTACTTTCGTCGTTAAAACATCGCCCTGAGAGTGCAGCGCTGTACGTGCTATTAGATCTCTACCCACCAGGTAACTCACCTGGGAGGCGTGAGCCAACTCAATATTCGCGGTTAATGCACTAACGGCATCGACCTTTAACTGCACCGCAAACACACCGACCTTATCGCCATGTTCATCAATCAGCGGTGCCGACAAAAATCCGGCAACAATATTGTCACTGGGTGCATAACGCTCAAAATCGGAGAACAATGTCTCGCCCGTGTCTAAACTCTGGCGAACAATGCTGGCAAACAGGCTCGATTGGAAGGGACCGGTAAAAAGATTACTACCCAAGTCGGCCTCTTTTTTGACACTAAAAAGTATATTACCCTCTAAATCAATCAAGAATAGATCGTAATAATAGGTATAAATTTGCATTAATTTGACGAGGTCATTTTTATTGGCTTCCGCCAACGTCGTCCACTGATAGGAGCCGACATAGTCCGCAGCGCTTTTGCCACTATTGCTAAGGCCCTCACTCAGAGCTTGAATAAAATGAGTATTCTGGCGATTTTCTGCCTGCATACGTAAATCTTTAAGCCGAAAATCAAACCAGTTATTTAGAAAAAAACTTTGCTGAACAGTGACCTCGCGCAGACTGCGCTCTGCACTATCACGCAAGGCCTGTGCATTATGCTGGTAAGCGAGCCAACAGACGGCACTAAGAGGCACAAGAGTGATGATTAAAAACCATAGAAGAATGGTTCGGGTTAAACCCGACCTAGTGAAAAGCTGCCATAAAGAGCGACTGAGATCACCATCTAGCATATTAGGTTTCCACTTAAAAGAAACCACCCACTGACGGGTTTCCACAGTGGCGCTGAGCCTTACTCATACTATTCACCCTATTTATTTATTCACCCTATTTGTTATTTGTCTCGGAAACATCAAAGCGAGTATCGGCAAAGGCATCAATATCAACTTCTCGCGACAGCAAGCCCGCGTCTATAGCGTAGTCCATAATCTGTTGTAGGCCGGGTTTATCGACGTTCAGCTTTTGGTAATTAATGACCCGTAAATCGGCATCGAGGCTGGCTTCAATAGCCTGCTGGTTGTGGGCCGGGATATGCTGAATGATCATGTCGACAATGGCCTGCATCGCCTCTCCCCCGGCTTCACGAGCGCTTTCAATATCCTCACCCGCGCGCTGAAGATAGCCCATGACCTCTTGTAAGGCGGTGAATTTATCGGCGATCGCCCGGTCCGTCGCCAGGGTAATGCACTCCACATGCCCGCCGGGCCAGGGCATTACATCTTTGGAATACCAGGCGACATATCCAAAGCCACCGGTTTCGACCACATCGGCCCAGGGCAGGGACTGTTCAAAGGCGGCAGGCTGGGCACGATTACTTTTACCCTTAATAAATGCCGGAGCCCTGGGCGGGGGCACTGCTACCGGCAAGACATCGATACTGTCGCTTAGCTCCAGGCCCATCACCGCCCCATGCTCCTGGAGGTAGCGATAAAGTACCACCGTGTGCGTCGAAAACAGGTGGGGAACGCCGACCACGGTAGCTTCCTTGCGCTGACTGTGAAAACGCTTTAACACCGCGGCCAATTCTGGGCCTGGCTTGCGGTCTTGACGCAACAAGGGCAACTCAAGCTGCTGTTTGATAAGCTCATTGATGGCCAGGGCATTGCCATCTCGATGCATTAAACCAATCCAGCGAAAATCCGATTGTTGCTGATACATGGCCAGGGCCAACGGAGTCATCACATAGGCCATATCGACATCACCCGACTGAAAGTAGGCGCGCAGTAAATCCCAGTTAGCCATTTGCTGGATTTGAAAGTCGGCAAACTGCATCTGTTCGCGATAACGTTCGTAGGCCACGATGGCCGCGTAGTGATCGGCGAGGGGGATATACAGAGCCTTAATGGTTTGACGCTGTTCGACCGCGGCGAGGCTCAGAGTTGAGCAGAGGACTAGCATGGTGCAACAGAGAACCCTGGCGGCGAGATAGCACACCTGCCTGGCAAAACTCATCCGCCCACTGCCGGGACATTTATTATGAGTCTTGTTATTACCCACCAAAATATTGCCGACCAGCACCATTATTCCTTCCTTGAGTAGTAAGCCGAATACAAGCTAGTACCAAAGCCCTACAAAGTATAGGCAGGCTGAAAAATTTTGAGATCTAAGCGACAAAAAAAAACGGCGGCCCCGAGGGGCCACCGTTCTTCAACTGCTGATTGAACAGCGGTTTTTATAAGGCTATTTCAGCACGAAGCCGTCGTAATCCTTGGCGGCCACATCGTCACACTTGGCCTTGTAGTTTGGCGCACCACCGGCGTAAAGCATAAACATGCGCTTTTTATCGGGGTTATTGACATTGGTACCCATAAACCAGGAGTCGGCTGTGGGGAACAGAGTCATCTGAGCCAGCTCATCGACATGAACTGTCCAGTCATCTTCCGCCTTTTGAGTGGGCTGGATTTCATTGAGGTTCTTGTCGCGCATGTAGCCGACCAGGTCGCTGACCCATTCAACATTCTGCTCGATACAACGGGGAATATTACAGAAAGTCGCGCCATTGTGTGGGCCAACCAAAGTAAACAGGTTGGGGAAGCCCGTGGTTTGCATGCCGAGGTAGGTACTGGGGCCGTCGGCCCACTTGTCGACCATTTTCTCGCCACCGACACCGGCGATATCGATACGGCGCAGGGCACCGGTTACCGCGTCAAAGCCTGTTGCGTAAATGAGTACGTCAACATCGTACTGCTTATCGCTGCACTTAATGCCGGTGGGTACGATTTCTTCAATCGGTGTGGCATTGAGGTCAATCAGCTTTACGTTGTCCTGGTTGTAGCACTCAAAGTACTTGGTTTCCATGGGTACGCGACGTGTACCAAAACCGTGATCTTTAGGAATCAACAACTCGGCAACTTCGGGGTTGTCGACGCGCTGACGGATCTTCTTGGCAATGAACTTGGTAATAATTTCATTGGCTTCGGGGTTGGTCATAATATCGGCAAAGTTACCCAACCAGATACCAAAACCGGGCTCTGCGTAAAGCTTCTCAAAGAAGGCTTCGCGCTCTTCCTCGGAAACAGAAGCTGCCTCGCGCTCGTCAAAGGCGTGCAGGAAACCGCCAAAGGTGGCGTTGCACTGATCGAAAATAGCCTGGGCATTTTCTTTGTTGTGGGCAGTCTCTTCTTCACTAATCGGGCCATTATTAAGCGGTGCACACCAGTTGGGCGCCAATTGAAAAACAGTCAGCTCTTTAGCTGATTTAGCGATTTCCTGAATCACCTGAACACCGGTAGCGCCGGTGCCGATCACACCCACTCGCAAGCCACTGAAGTCGTTGGCCTTCCAACCGCTATCGCCTAGAGGCCAGCGGGCCGTATGGCAGGACTCACCGGCAAAACTATCGCGACCGGGAATATTGGGCAGGGTGAAGGCAGACAGAGGGCCTGTGGCGGAAATGACGAACTTGGCGCGGGCAGTACTGCCGTCGTCCAATTCAACTTCCCACTCGGTATTGGCTTCGTCGTAAGTGGCTTTAGCAACACGGCTGTTGAACTGAATATCCTTGCGCAGATTAAATTTGTCGGCAACAAAGTTTAGGTAGCGCTTGGTTTCGGGCTGTGGAGCAAAACGCTCGGTCCAGGTCCACTCGTCGATAATGTCTTTTGACCAGGAGTAGGCATAGGTGTAACTCTCGGAGTCAAAGCGACAGCCCGGGTAGTTATTCCAGTGCCAGGTACCGCCAACGCCGTCGCCAGTTTCAAAAACCTTAACATTAAAACCCTGCTCGCGCAGTGTGTAGAGCTGGTACATACCGGCAATGCCGGCGCCCATTACGATGGCGTCGTATGTGTTTGATGATGTCATATCGTTTCCTCGTTAGATATCTCTGAACAAAATGTAATACGTCACTCACTTTGGCCTTGTAATTGATCTCCTGACAAGAAACTACAGCACATCCCCAGACCTTAAAATAACCTCATTTACAACAGCTTACGAAAAATCGCAGCGCTGACGTAAGAAAGCAGCGTGGCATAGTAGCACCTCGATAGACAAAGCCAAAATCGGGCCAAGCAAGGCAAAAAAGGGCCCGACAAGGTACGACTGAGTACCTTACACTGCCATCATCAACCCCAGATCAAGGGTTTTACCACTACAAATTTGGCAATACAAAACGTCCTGTTCAGCACCGCGCTCACTGTAACTAAGACTTGAGCTGCAAGGGGCTTAGAGGCTTAATAGTAAGCAAACAACAACCTTCAACTGGCCGAGAGTCGCGCTTTCTCGGCCCCTCTGGATAAGACTATTCTTCAAGACACCAGGGCCTGGCAATTTTTCTGGGCCTGCTCCGCCTACCCCCGCCTCTGCATTTTCCTGAGTATTTGTCTAATTCTTTTGTTCGCCAGTTTTCTACCGACGCTGGAAAAGGATACCCGCAGCGATGCCTTTATGCCCCTCGACCACCCCGCCCTGGTGCTCAATAAAAAGGCCCGTGAGACCTTTGGCCTCGGCGACCCCATGGTCATCGCCATTATCAATAGGGGTCCCCAGGGGGTGTTTAATCCCCACACCCTGCAACTAGTCGACTGGCTGACCCAACAGCTAGAAAATATCGATAATATCGACCCCGAGGGCATCACCAGCCTGGCCACCGAGAATAATATTATTGGCTCAGAGGAAGGCATGGAGGTCGAAGCTTTCTTCCCAACCCTGCCCCAAACTGCCGCCGATGCCGCTGCTGTGAGAAGCGCGGCCATGGCCTTTCCCCTCTACGTAGGCACCCTCGTGGCGGAGGATGGCTCGGGCACCTTGATTATTGCCGAACAGCTCAATGCCAACCGAGCACAGGCTACCTATGAGGCCTTGATGACATTGGCGGGCAGTGCCGAATTAACGGCCGATGAGAGTATTCATATCGCCGGTGAGGGCGCCTTAACCGGTTATTTTGGTGCCTATATCGACGCCGATGCCTCGCGTATCATGCCCCTCTCGGCACTGTTGATTATTGCCCTGTGTTACCTCGCCTTTGGCACCCTGCGCGGCACCCTGATTCCCAGTTTTGTAGTCCTGGCCACCGCCTCATCCGCCATCGGCTTGATGGCGGCACTGGACGTGAGTTTTTTTATTATTACCAATGCCCTGCCGGTGGTTTTAATTGGCATTGCCGTTGCCGATTCGATCCATATTCTCACCGAATACTACGAAACTTCAGCCAAGCACCCCGCATACACCTCGCGAGAACTGGCGGTGACCACCATGAGCCGTATCTGGCGACCCATCACCCTAACCTCCCTGACCACCATGGCGGGTTTCTTCGGACTCAGTATCGCCACGATTATGCCGCCGATGAAGTACTTCGGTCTCTTCGCCATGTTTGGGGTCGGCGTTGCCTGGCTCTATTCGATGTTCATCGTTCCCGCCCTGCTCAGCCGACTCAAGCCCCAGCTCAGCCGTGCCTATCGACGCCAGCCGGCACCATCGGACGCCTCGCGACAGACCCCTTGCGCCACTGCCAATGGCGAAGCGCGCGACAATTTTGCCAAGGCAGTTTGCTGGCTCGGTGCGGTGACACTGCGGCGCCCGCGGTGGTTTTTATTGGCCGGTCTCCTCACCATCGCCGCCGGCATTCACGGCGGCCTTAAGATCGAAATGGACGAGTCCTTAATTAAGGCCTTTCAGCGGGATGAAGCGATTGTCATCGCCAGCGAAGCCATCAACCAGGCCTTCGACGGCACCAACTTTCTCGATGTTATGGTGACAAGCGAAAATCCAGAAGACCTTTTTAAACCGCAAAACTTGCGCAAGATAGAAGCCCTGCAAGCTCATATGGCCCTACACCCCCTGGTCAAGGGCAGTACCTCGGTGGTCGATTATTTAAAGCAGATGAATCGCGCCATGCACGCCGATGCCCCCGAGTCCTATCGTTTGCCGGACAGTGTCGAACTCAGTGCCCAGTACTTTTTGATCTATTCGATCAGCGCCGACCCGGGCGACTTCGACGCCATTATCGACTACGACTACCGTCTGGCTAATGTGCGTATCAACCTCGAACAGGAAAACTACAAGACCATTGCCGCGGTCATCGAGTACCTCGATGACTATTTACAGCAGAGCTTCAATGGGCCGCAGATTAACGCCCAACCCACCGGGCGAGCCAATATTAATTACCAGTGGATGCAGCGCCTCGGCGATGGACACCTGCTTGGTTTAGCGGTAACCCTGGGCCTGGTCTTCCTGATGGCGACCCTGAGTTTTCGCTCCAGCACTGCCGGGCTGTTTTGCCTGGTACCCATCATCACCACGATTTGTGCCGTCTATGCCTACATGGGCTACACCGGGATGCCCCTCTCGGTGAGCTCCTCCATGTTTGCCGCCATCGCCATTGGCCTGGGTGTCGACTTTTCCATACATACCGTCGAGCGTCTGCAAATACTGATTGGCTGCGACGATGAGGTCTCGGACGATACACTGATGGCCCTCTTCCCCTCCACCGGGCGCGCCCTGCTCTTCAACTTTCTGACCCTCGCCTCGGGATTCGGCATTCTGGTCTTGAGTAAGGTGGTCATCCTCCAGGAATTTGGCACCTGTGTCGCCCTGTCGATTACCATGAGTTTTCTCGCCAGTATGATTTTATTACCCGCCATGGCAAAGGTATTTAGGCCGAGGTTTTTAGGCTATCCTCCCCGTGGATATACCCCCTCCGTCCTTTAAAACAAGTACTTCTTTTACTTAGACTGAATTTTAACAATACAAGGGAGTTCTGCATTTGAAATACCCGCGACTACTAAGCTGCTGGGTTGGCATCTTGTCAACGCCATTTTTTGCACTCACCGGCCTTGCTCAGGAACCGCTCAGCAATGCACAAGCCACCCTGCCAACGGGCGGACAAGTGGCCGCGCATATCAATAGCCGCGATGAGGGCGAGGCGGTGAGCCGCAAACTCAGCATTGTCATGCGCGACAAGCGAGGCAAAACCCGCAAACGTGAAACCATGAGTTATCGCAAATATTATGCCGGTGAAAAGCGCACCGTTATTTTTTATCTAGCACCGAAAAACATCAGGGACACGGCATTTCTGACCTATGACTACAACACCCCCGAGCGGGAAGATGACCAATGGCTCTACCTACCCGCCCTGCGCAAAGTCAGGCGCATATCGGCAGCGGACCGGGGTGACTATTTCCTCGGCACCGATATGACCTATGAAGATATCAAACTCGAGACCAGGGTCTCTACGGCCGATTTTAATTTCAAAACCGTCGGTAACTGTGATGTTGATGGCCACCCCGGCCTGCACATTGAGGGCACACCAAAAACTCAGGCAATAGCCCGTGAGCTGGGCTACAGCAAGAGCCTCTCTTGCGTCGACAGGCAAATATGGATGGTTCGCCAAAGTCAGTTTTGGGATATCAAGGGCGCACTGCTCAAGACCGTAACTATCGCTAACATTGATCAGATTCAAGGCATTTGGACCCAGCAAAATATTAATGTGGAAAACCACAAGACCGGGCACAGCACGAGCCTAAGTTTTGCTGAGGTTGACTACCAAAGCCCCGTGCCCGACACCATGTTCACCACTAATGCCATCAAGCGCGGGCTTTAGACCCTTAGCTGTGACGCCAAACCCTGTCGACACCAAGGAGCCACGCGCAAGCAGCGCCCCGCGCTTAACAAGCAGGCTCCACGGCCTTGGGCTGGCTATTGCGGTGTCTATGGTGAGCGCTCTAACTTGTCTCTTTACGCCACTACTGCGGGCCGCCGAGTTGCAAAGTTCACTCATCGCCAGCGCCTTGTGGAGTGGCGATAGTCATAATTTTAAACGACAAAGCCATCAATTCAGCCTCGAGCCCGAAGCCATCTTGCGCTTTGACAATCGCGTAAAACTCACTGCCCTAATGCGCCTACGCAGTATCAGCTTCGATGGTCTAGCCCCTCAGCGGGTCAGCGACGCTGCCTACAGCCCCCTCGGCAAACCGCTTTATATGGGCAACAGCAGTGAATTCGAACTGCGCGAATTTTATCTGGAATTACCCAGCGATAATTATTATTTCACCCTCGGCAAACAGCAGGTGGTGTGGGGCAAGGCCGATGGTTTAAAGGTACTCGACATCGTCAATCCCCAGTCCTACCGCGAGTTTATTTTGGAGGACTTTGACGATTCACGCATTCCACAGTGGCTGGCCAATATCGAGACCAATGTCGGTGAGTGGGATGCACAATTCTTGTGGATACCCGAGCAAAGTTACCACGTACTGGCCAGCGAGGGTGGACTGTACGCGCCCACTTCTCCCCTGTTACTGCCTCAGGCCCCACCCGTTGGGGTAAGTGTCGATGTCAAAGCCATTGATCGCCCCGGACGCCTGTTAATGGACTCCGATATAGGGCTGCGTCTGTCGCGTTTCTGGAAGGGCTGGGATCTGAGCCTCAACTACCTCTATCAGTACGATAACTTCGCCCTGCTGTATCAAGACAGGTCACTCACTGCCAATGGCCCCCACGTCACAATCCAGCCCCAATACCGCCGCACCCATGTCCTGGGCGGCAGCTTTAGCAATGCCTTCGATAACTGGGTGCTGCGCGGCGAGCTGGCCTATTTCAGCGACCGCTACTTTCTCGCCGAGGGCTTAAGCGACAGCGACGGCATCACCAAAGGCAAGGAGGTGTCATCCGTGGTCGGCCTCGATTGGACGGGGCTGGAAAACACCCTGATTAGCGGCCAGCTATTTCAAAGTGTTGCCCTTAATCGCCAGTCAGCCACCGTGCGCGACAAAAGCGAGTCCACATTATCACTGCTGGTCAATCACACCCTACTCAATGATACCCTGGAGCTGAGACTCATCTGGCTCACCAACAGCAATGTTGGCGACGGCCTGATGCGTTTGCGCGTGACTTACGAATGGCAGGACAATCTAAAAACCTGGGCCTCGAGTGATACTTTTTACGGCAGTGAAGAAGGCATATTTGGCCAGTTCGACGACAATGACCGCCTGATTATCGGCATTGAGTTGGCTTTTGAATAACCAGGCAGGTGCTTATTTCGGCGTTCTATAACTCTGCTAACCTCGGCCCAGATAGGGCTGAGTGACCGGTAAAATCACCGACTCGAACAAGTTAACATGGTCTGGCAACGAAGCCATGGTGACCACCAGTTCGGCGAGATCGTCCACCGCCATCACACCCTCTTTTTCCGGTACCTGGGGGCTTTTCTCCCAGATGTCGGTCATCACATTGCCGGGGTTAATACAGCACACGGCAATATTATAGGCGCGCAATTCCAGCGCCAGGGCCTTGGTCAAACCGGTGACGGCAAATTTAGAGGTGGTATAGGGTGAGCTTTTCACCCGTGGCATTTGCCCGGAGATACTGCCGATATTGATAATGCGACCCTTCCTGGTCGGCTTCATCAGCCGCGCCGCTCCGCGACAGCAGAGGAACATGCCGTTGACATTAACGTCTTGCACCTGGCGCCAGGCATCGTAGCTGAGTTCGTCAATACGACCCGAGATGGCCATGCCGGCGTTGTTGACGAGAATATCGAGCCCTTGTTTGTGCTCGGCCACCAGGGCGAACAAGGCATCGACCGAGGCCTCATCGGTAATATCGCAAACACAAACTTGCGCCTGACCACCCGCAGCAGTGATCTCTGCGGCGACGGCATTCATTTTCTCTTCATCACGAGAGGCCAAAATAAGTTTGCAGCCCTGCTTGGCCAATGCGATGGCGATGCCCTTGCCGATACCTTTACTGGCACCGGTAACGACGGCGAGTTTATTGTCTAAGGATTCCATGCTGTGCCTCACTTTTTGTTGTGCGTGCAAATAGATGTTAATAAAAAGGCGCCCGTAGGCGCCTCTAACTACGCGGGTCAAGGCTTAGGTGTTGTGGCCATTTTTGATGAGATCATCAACCACCGAGGGATCGGCCAGGGTCGATGTGTCACCGAGGCTGCCCAGCTCATTGGCAGCGACCTTGCGCAAGATGCGACGCATAATTTTACCGGAGCGAGTCTTCGGCAAACCGGGAGCCCACTGGATTAAATCCGGCTTGGCTATGGCACCAATTTCCTGCACGCACATCGCGACCAGCTCCTTACGCAGCTCTTCTGAGGGCTCAACACCGCCCATCAGCGTCACATAGGCATAAATACCTTGGCCCTTAATATCGTGGGGGTAGCCCACCACCGCCGCTTCGGCAACAGCCTCATGCAGCACCAGTGCACTCTCTACTTCGGCGGTACCCATGCGGTGACCGGAAACGTTGAGCACATCGTCGACTCGACCGGTAATCCAGTAGTAGCCGTCGGCATCACGACGCACGCCGTCACCGACGAAGTAGTAACCGGGGTAGGTAGAGAAATAGGTGTCGATGGCACGCTGATGGTCGCCATAAATGGTGCGAATTTGTCCCGGCCAGGAGGCCTTAATCACCAGGTTGCCCTCACAGGGGCCCTCCAGTTCTTTACCATCGGCATCGACAACCGCCGGCTGCACGCCAAAGAATGGCAGGGTTGCAGAACCGGGTTTAAGGTCAATGGCACCCGGTAGTGGTGTCAACATAATACCGCCGGTTTCGGTCTGCCACCAGGTATCGACGATGGGGCAGCGGGATTCACCAATCACCCGGTAGTACCACTCCCAAGCCTCGGGGTTGATGGGCTCGCCCACCGAACCGAGCAGTTTGAGGGAGGAGCGCGAGGTGCTTTTCACAAAGTCATCACCGGCACCCATCAGGGCGCGCAATGCCGTTGGCGCGGTGTAAAATTGATTAACCTGATGCTTGTCGATCACCTGCCAGAAGCGCGAGGCGTCGGGGTAAGTGGGTATACCCTCGAACATTAGAGTCGTGGCGCCATTACACAGCGGTCCGTAAACAATATAGCTGTGGCCGGTCACCCAGCCGACATCGGCGGTACACCAGTAAACATCGCCATCCTTGTAGTCAAAGACATATTTGTGGGTCATTGAGGCCTGTAGGAGATAACCGCCGGTGGTGTGCAGTACCCCCTTGGGTTTTCCTGTGGAGCCCGAGGTGTAGAGAATAAACAGTGGATCTTCGGCATCCATCGACTCGGGGACACATTCGCTGTCAGCCGCTTCTATGGCTGCGGCGTATTGAATATCACGCCCTTCCTGCCACGCCACATCGCCACCGGTGCGCTCGACCACCAGACAGGTGTGAACGTTGGGGCACTGCTCTAGAGCGATATCGGCATTGCTCTTCAAGGGCACCGAACGACCACCACGCAAACCTTCATCGGCGGTGATCAAAAGCTGGCAGTCCGAATTGAGAATACGATCTTTCAGAGCATCAGGGGAAAAGCCTCCGAAGACCACGGAGTGCACCGCGCCAATGCGGGCACAGGCGAGCATGGCGTAAGAGGCCTCGGGGATCATCGGCATATAAATACAAACCCGATCGCCCTTTTTAATACCTCGGGCTTTCAGTACATTGGCCAGCTTACAGACCTGCCGATGGAGCTCCCGATAGGTGATTTTCTGGTCGACGCTGGGGTCGTCGCCCTCCCAGATAATAGCGGTTTGATCGCCTCGAGTAGCCAGATGGCGGTCTATGCAGTTGACGCTAACATTGAGTTTTCCGCCACTGAACCAGGCCGCCTCGGCCTTGCGTAAATCGTATTCGCAGACCTTATCCCAACTCTTATCCCAGTCCAGAAAAGCAGTTGCCTGCTCCGCCCAAAATGCATCGGAATCATTGATGGAGCGCTGATACATCTCCTCATAAGTTTCTTTATTGATATAGGCACTATCGCGCCAGGCATCCGGCACCGGATGAATGGGAAACTCAGACATACTACCCCCTGTGTAAGTCAAATATAACAACGAATAAAAGGCCGCCATTCTGTCACAACGGGGCTGCTTTGTCATAGCTTGGGGGGGGGTAGCGGGAAGGCTAAGGCCGGGCTTTAGATTGAAATAAAATAGCGCCCCGCGAAGGCGGGGCTGGGGGGCTTAGGATACAGCTTGTACCGCAATGGTATTGGTGGTGCGCTCAACACTGTTGTCTTTGTTCAAATAGACCAGCTTGGGCTTGTGTTCGGCCATCTCGGCCTCGTTAAACTGGCCATAAGTAGCGATGATAATTCTATCGCCAACCTGTACACGCCGGGCGGCGGCGCCATTCATGGAGATAGTGCCACTACCCGCCTCGGCCTGAATAATATAGGTGGTGAAGCGCTCGCCGTTATCAACATTGTAAATATCGATTTGTTCAAATTCACGCATGCCCGCCAATTTGAGCAGGTCGCTGTCGATGGCACAGGAGCCGTCGTACCACAATTCCGCTTGCGTAACAGAACCCATATGCAGCTTGGCTTTCAACATGTTACTGAACATAAATAAACCTCTACTTCTTCACTTCTGTTTGTTCTGCCAGCAGCGTATCGACTTGCGATTCACTAAGTGCCAGGCTGATATTATCGATAAGACGCGCACCCTTGGTAAACATCGCACCCAATATGGTTAAGTGCTTGTCATCGTGCGCCGCCGGTTCTAGTGTTTTAGCGTTGCGAATACTAACATAATCCGTGCGAAAGCCACTTTTTTCAAGCGTTTTGCTCGCCTCTATTTCCAGTTCGGAGAAGTCTTTCTCGCCAGCCACTATTTGCTCTCGACACCAGCACAGAGTTTCATACAGGATCTTGACCCGCGGCCGTTCGTCTTCAGACAGGTAACCATTACGCGAACTGAGGGCCAGGCCATCGACATCGCGAGCAATGGCTGCACCGACAATTTCAACCGGGATACAAAGGTCCTCGACCATGCGCCGAATCACCGCCAACTGCTGGTAGTCTTTGATACCGAAGATGGCCGTATCGGGCTGCACAATATGCAGCAACTTGGACACCACCGTGGTCACCCCTTCAAAGTGGCCGGGGCGGCTGGCACCACAGAGAATATCCGTCATGGTCGGCACTACCACGCGGGTTTGGTCGGCCATGCCATTGGGGTAAATTTCATTCTCATCGGGATGAAAGAGGAAGTCACAGCCCTCGGCTTCCAGTTTTTTTGCATCGTCCTGAAAGGTACGTGGATATTTTTCCCAGTCTTCGTTGAGACCAAATTGCAGGGGATTGACGAAGATACTGACCACCACTACGTCGCACTGCTCTTTCGCCAAGCGCACCAGTTGCAGATGGCCCTCGTGCAAATTGCCCATGGTGGGCACAAAGCCCACACTCTCGCCACATTGGCGCCGCGTTCTTATCTCGGCGCGCAAACCTGAAACACTGTGGTAAATATTCATCTGCTAATCTTAATCCCCGTGTAACTTGGCACTGTCGCCGTTAATCTTCAGAAAAATAATCCCGGGCCAGGTTTTCAAAGCGCGTGTACTTACCGACAAAGGCCAGCTTTGAGGTGCCAATGGGACCGTTGCGCTGCTTGCCAATAATAATTTCGGCAATACCCTTATCCTGGCTGTCCTCGTTATACACCTCATCGCGATAAATGAAAATAATGACATCAGCATCCTGCTCAATGGCTCCCGAGTCACGCAGATCTGAATTGATGGGCCGTTTATTGGGTCGCTGCTCAAGATTACGACTGAGCTGGGACAGCGCCAGGATCGGGCAATCAAATTCGCGGGCAATAATTTTCAATTCCCGGGAAATTTGCGAGATTTCCTGTACTCGACCATCGACCTTAGTGCTGGCACTCATTAACTGTAGATAGTCGATCATAATTAGCGCCGGGCTACCGTGCTCACGCGACAGCTGGCGAATGCGGTTGCGCAGCTCCATCGGATTAATGCCAGGCGTGTCATCGATAAACAGGGGGCGACCCTTGAGTCGTGCAGCGGCACCCGCGAGGCGAGTAAAATCATCTGGGTCGAGATTGCCATTGCGCATTTTGGTTTGATCAATCTTCCCCATCGACGACAGCAGACGAATCACCAGCTGATTGGCCGGCATTTCGAGACTAAACACCAATACCGGCTTTTCCTGGTTAAGCATGGCGTGCTCAACAAGGTTCATCGCAAAGGAGGTTTTACCCATCGAGGGGCGACCGGCGATGATCACCAGGTCGGCCAATTGCCAACCGGAAGTATCGGCGTCCAACTCATTAAAGCCCGTGCTGAGACCGGTAATATCATCATCACTGGTAAAGAGCTGCTCTATACGATCGACGGCCTGACGCAGCAAGTCGGTGACATTCTGAAAGCCGCCCTCCTTGGGCCTGCCCTCAATCACTTCCAGTAGGCGACGCTCGGCCTCGGCCAGTAACTTGCCACTGTCCCAACCCAGGGGGTTATAGCCCTTTTGAGCGATTTCACTGGCGGCGATAATCAGTTTTCGAACGATCGCGCGCTCGAGAACAATTTGCGCATAGGCGCGAATATTTTCGGAACTGGGCGTGTTGCGAGCAATATTGACGAGGTAGCTATCACCGCCCGCGTCTTCGAGGAGGTGTAGCGACTTCAGTGCTTCGGAGAGGGTGATCGGGTCGAGCGGCTGATCCTGATCAGCCAGCTCCTTCATGGTGGCAAAGATCAGGCGGTGGTCTTGACCGTAGAAATCCTCTTCGGTAATTAAAGAGGCGACACTATCGAAAGCATCATTGGCCAACATCAAGCCACCGAGTACCGCCTGCTCCGCTTCTATGGAGTGGGGTAACTCAGGGATTTTCGCGGGGACACTGGCAAGTTCAGTCATGATAAAGCAGGGAGGAGCTGAGTCAACAGCGATGAAAACGAGAAATAAGAAAGCCACTGAATACGGCTAGCATTCAGTGGCTTATCTAAAGCATCTTGCTCGCAAGTAACTCTGTTTGGACAGCTGGCAGACAACCAACCATATATCGCGGTTTGATTATTTACTGTAATCGCCATAACAGAGAGAATCACCTAGCTAAGCTTGCTGTGTCGGCCGGCAATTGTGCCAACAAACAACACCGAACTACAAGCTCCCGAACATGACAGAGAGCCTTGTAGTGGTGTCAGAGTCTTACTCTTCCGCAGTGACAACAACCTGAATACTGGTCGATAAGTCGCTGTGTAGCTGAATGCTGACTTCAAACTCGCCAATTTCGCGCAATGGGCCCTCGGGCATTTTAACTTCACTTTTCACCAACTCAACACCGGCAGCGCTGACGGCTTCAGCGACATCGCGAGCACCAATGGAGCCAAACAGTTTGCCTTCATCACCGGCAACAGCCGTGAGCGTGACGCTAGCCAATGCAGTAAGGGCAGCGGCACGAATCTCGGCCTTGCCTAACTTATCGGCTGCAGCGGCTTCCAATTCGGAGCGGCGCTGTTCAAAATCGGCCAAATTGGCCTCGGTGGCGAAAACCGCTTTGCCATGGGGAATCAGGAAATTACGACCAAATCCCGCTTTTACAGCAACCTTATCGCCGATAGCACCTAGTTTACCTACTTTTTCTAACAGTATTACGTCCATCACTCAACCTCTCAAATCATGCTGTTCACAACGACCGGCGTGCCGCCAGCCGCGAACGAAAATCCATCACGCTGTCGAGAAATCCCAACCCGATCAGCACCGAACTCAAAGGACCCAGTAAAAACACCAAGCCCATATAAAACACCACTAACCAGCGCCTACCAAGCCCCGCAAATGCGACGCTATGGTGTACTAACGCCACGCCACTCAAGAGCAGAGGCAAACCCAGCAAATTACCCCAGGCCACATACTCCTGCCCCAGTAAGTAACAGCTCATCAAGGCAGCAAACAACAGCGATGCGCTTAGCTTGTCAAAACGCAGGGCATGAAACTCAGTGCTAAAGCCACCGGGGTTATACAGTAGTGACTGCCACCAGCGCGCCAGTATAAGTGCGCTAGCTGACGTCAAGGCAATAACCCAGCCCAGTAAACCAGCGACAAATAATTCACTGGGCTCAAACACCAGCGCGCTATTTTGTTGCTGTAACTGGCGCAGCATTTCGTTTAAGGCTTCGCGCATTGTACTGACATCGGCCGCCAGCCATAACTTCATGGCTAGCCCGCTTGCCATGCTCAAGCCAAGTATCACTTTCAGCGTACTTGTCCAGGCGCGGGTTCGCGTCAGAACGCTTGCACCAAGCAATGCCACCAGCACCGAAAATACCGAGGCCCAAACCATGGCCCCGTTCATATTCCCCGAACTCAACAATATTATCAGGGGCAAGACGGCCCAGAGTAAGACCAGGCACCCTTCACTGAGGCCCCGCCTTAATACCACCAGGGCCACGGCTGCCGGACTCACCAGGGGCAAAAAATTACCCAGTAGTGCGACCAGCCCCGCCCGCAGACGACCCGCCATAATAAACTCAGCTAGGGCGCGCATCGGCAATAGTGCTGTCTAGTTGTTCGCTGGCTTATTTGTGGCCGTCAGTATAGGGCAGCAAAGCAAGAAAGCGGGCTCTCTTAATAGCTGTCGCCAACTGGCGCTGATACTTGGCTTTGGTACCGGTAATTCTGCTGGGCACAATTTTTCCAGTTTCGGAAACATTGGCCTTCAAGGTTTCGAGATCTTTGTAATCAATCTCGGTGACACCCTCGGCAGTAAAACGGCAAAATTTGCGACGACGATTAAAACGTGCCATGGCTTATTCCTCCGCTTCGGCAGTTGGGGTTTCAGAACTAGCTTCACTCTTTGCAGCTTCAGCTTCGGCTTTTTTCTTGGCTTCTTCGCGAGCGGCGCGCTCGGCTTCACGACGGGCGCGACCTTCTTTTTCAGCCTTCTCAGAGAGTTCGGCCTTCATGATGTCGGTCTCTTCGGTGATCGCCTTATCACAGCTAATCACCAAGTTGCGCAGTATCGCGTCGTTGTAACGGAAGGTAGAAGTCAGCTCGTCGAGCTCTTCCTGGCCGCACTCAACGTTCATCAGAACATAGTGGGCTTTGTGGATTTTTTGGATGGGATAGGCGAGATGACGACGCCCCCAATCTTCCAGACGGTGGATCGCACCACCGTTGGCAGTGACGATAGCAGTGTAGCGTTCCACCATGCTGGGAACCTGCTCGCTTTGATCCGGGTGAACAATAAAAATAATTTCGTAATGGCGCATTATGCCTCCTTACGGGTTAAAGCCACCCACGTTTTGCGGTGTGACAAGGAGAAACCCGACAACAAGCCGGGATCAGGGGCGCGAATTCTAGGCCAAGCTCACTTAAATAGCAATCATTGTCCGAGCTATCGCCATAAAAAGGGCCGCACGTGGCAGCCCTTTTCATGTCCCCGTGTAACTAATATGAGCGAGGCAAGCCCAGTACATTGGTCGAAATAAAGTTGAGTATCATGTTCTGGCTGACCGGCGCCAGGCGTGGCAGCATCGCTTCACGCATCAAGCGCTCAACATGGTATTCCTTGGCATAGCCCATACCGCCGTGGGTCATTACTGCCTGCTGGCAAGCCTTGAAGCCCGCTTCAGCGGCAAAGTACTTGGAACCGTTCGCCTGGGCACCACAATCCAGACCATTATCGTAGCGCGACGCGGCGGACATAATCATCAAATAGGCCGCTTCAAGTTCCACCCAGTTTTCCGCCAGCGGGTGTTGAACCGACTGATTCATGCCAATGGGACGGCCAAAAACTTCGCGATCTTTAGCGTATTGCGTAGCACGCTCCAGCGCACTGCGGCCCATGCCGACCGACTCGGAAGCCAGCAGCATACGTTCGGGGTTCAGGCTGTGTAAAATATAACGAAAGCCCTTGCCCTCTTCACCAATCAGGTCCGCCTTGGGCACGACCAGGTTGTCGTAGAAGGTCATGTTGGAGTTGACGCACTTGCGGCCCATTTTTTCAATTTCTTTAATTTCAACATGCTCTGGATCCATGTCCGCATAAAATAAAGAAATACCTTCGTGGGGCTTTTCACACTCGTCACGGGGCGTGGTGCGCGCCAGCATCATGATTTTATCGGCCTGTTGGGCCGTGGTAGTCCATATCTTCTGACCATTGATGATGTAGTTATCACCCTCGCGCCTGGCAAAAGTTTCAATGCGTGTGGTATCGAGACCGGCATTGGCCTCGGTGACGCCAAAGCAGGTTTTCTGCTTGCCCTGTATCAGCGGTGGCAACCAGCGCTGCTTTTGCTCGTCGGTACCGAATTTAACAATGGGATGGGGGCCAAAAATATTGATGTGCACGGCAGAGGCCGCGGACATACCACCGCCCTCGGCAATGGTCATCATCATCAACGCCGCTTCACTCACACCGAGGTTGGAGCCGCCGTATTCTTCCGGCATGGTAATACCTAACCACCCCCCCGCCGCGACCGCTTGATAAAAATCTTCGGGGTATTCGCCGGTTTTATCATGCTCCAACCAGTAATCATCATCAAAGTCTTTCATCAGACCCTTAATACTATCAACGATGGCCTGCTGTTCACTGCTCAGTGAAAAATCCATTACATAACCTCTTCTTTCTATTCAAATTATAAAATAGTACCGGTAACCAGGTAGTTAGCGTCCGTCGGTCACGGCAGTAATACGCGGCCAGAGTTCATCGGCGCCCCAGTTCAAGACCTCTTCGCCCAGGCGGCGCGCCCAAACCACATCGCTACCGTACTCATCGCGCCATGACCACAAACGTCGAGTCAGGTGGTGCAGGCTGTGTTCATAGGTAAAGCCCATCGCGCCGTGTACCTGATGAGCAACGGCGGCACCGTTATTAACGGCCTCTTCGAGGCGAGTTTTTGCCGCGGCGATTTCTATCCACGCCTCGTGATCAATGCTCGGCGCTCTAGCCACGGCTTCAGCAGCGGCATCGGCGGCGGCATTCATCGCGGCAACTTCACCGGCGAAAGCAGCGATGGAGTGCTGCAGAGCCTGAAACTTACCAATGGCACGGCCAAACTGCACCCGCTCCATGGAGTATTCGATTGTCAATTCAAGCGCAGTACTAAGGGCACCTGCAGCTTGCACACAGCGAATCAGGGCACCCATGGCTTCAACATTTTCGCCATTGAAGCCCTCGACTGGCGTTCCAACTTGCTCGACTGCGACGGCACTAAAGCTGACATTATCTGCCGGCTCTCCCGCCAGATTAGTTTGCGCTGTAATTTCACAGAGCTCAGTGGCAACCTGAACTACCTGTACCTTTCCAGCCGTCTCAACCAGGGCAACGATCTGACGCGCATTGCGAGCATAGGGCACACCCTGAGCACTACCATTAAGCTTGCCATCAACCAGACTTAGTTCACCCGAAGCAACCGTTGCTGTTTCAGCGCTCACCTGCAGACCAGCTTGTGCCAATAACCAACCCGCAAATAATGTTTCAGCCAGCGGTACAGGTACTGCTGCTCCACCCGCGGCTTTTAGTACGGCAAAGCCATCAAGCATGGTCGCACCAATACCACCGTTGTCTTCCGGAACCCAGGTCAAGTTCAGACCCGACTCGGTAATCGCCTGCCACAGTGCGTCTGGCCATGTTCCCGCTTCCGCTTCGTTAATGACCTCTGCAGTGCTGAGGTCATCGAAGATACGACTGGCGGTATCAAAAATAATATTATCTGAATCTGTCATTCTATTGTCCTTTGTCTATCGCCAAGTGGCTTAACGGATGCCCAGCTGACGAGCAATCATGCCCTTCAACACTTCATTGGTACCACCACGCAAGGTGGACGACGGCACACGTAGTACACCTTCACGCAATAGTGTCGGCAGTAAACCCGCAGACGAATAAAGCACATTCTGCGGCAAAATACGGCGCAGTTTTTCCAACAGTTCACGCTCAAAATTGGTGCTCATATCTTTCACCAGAGCGGCTTCCATTTCGGGCGAGGAGCCCTCTTGTAGCAAGCCTGCAATACCCAGCGACATACGGCGCAGGGTCTTAATTTTGGCAACCACCTGACCCAGGACTTCTTTAGTTTGATCGGTCGGGTTGTTCACCAACAGGCGCATTGCCTCTTGCAGCACGATGAAGGTAGAGAGAAAACGCTCGGGGCCGGAGCGCTCAAGAGCCAACTCACCCACCACCATATTCCAGCCGCCACCCACTTCACCGAGCACATGGGAGTCGGGCACGAAGACGTCTTCAAAATTTGTTTCATTAAAGTGCACCTGGCCACCGATGTCGGCGATACCGCGTACATCCACACCCTCAGATTTCAGCGGGATAAGAAACTGTGACAAACCCTTGTGACGAGCCGATGTATCCAGTGGTGAAGTGCGCAACAAGGTAATCATGTAGTCACAGCCGGGCCCGTGAGCGCCGGTCGACCACAATTTTGTGCCGTTAACCTTCCAGCCACCTTCGACTTTTTCCGCACGGGTCGATACCGAGGCCAGATCGGAACCGGTACCCGGCTCACTCATACCAATGGCACAGAAGCACTCGCCAGCGACAATGCGCGGAATAATGGCATCGCGTACTTCGGGAGCGGCATTCTTAATGATCTGCGGGCCACTCTGGCGATCGGCAATCCAGTGGGCCATTACCGGCGCACCGGCTGCTAGCATTTCTTCGGTGACCACATAGCGCTCAAGAAAAGAGCGACCGTGGCCGCCGTATTGCTTGTCCCAGGTCATACCCAGCCAGCCGCGTTGACCTAGCTTGTGACTGAACTCGGCACTCAGGCCGCCAGCCCAGCAATCGGCCATTGGCGTATAGCCGCCATTGGCGCGTTCTTCGGCAAGAAACTCCCGAACCTCTTGTCGAAGCTGGGTTGCCTCGGCGGGCATTTCGACAAAGGGAAAACGAAATCGGGTTACAGACATACCTTGGTTCTCCAATAAATTTCACTTAACAATACTTGTCAACGGCGAGAATACGCCATCGTAAAGTAGACCTGTGTCTCTCCCTGAAAGAGGGACACAGGTGGTACATATTACTTACTACTTAAGCACCGGTGAGGATGGCTTTTTCTTCGGTGTACTCAATCAAACCGCTGGCGCCCCACTCACGACCGTTACCGGACATTTTGTAGCCACCAAAGGGCGCGGCAAAGCTAAAGGCCGGACCATTGACCTTGACCTGACCGGCACGCAATTGACGGGCAATACGCATTTGCGTTTCCTTGCTCTCCGCCCAAACACCGCTGGATAAACCGAAGTCAGAATCATTGGCCAGGCGAATGGCCTCCGCCTCGTCTTTATAGGAAATAAAGCACAGTACTGGGCCAAAAATCTCATTGCGAGCAATGGGCATATCGTTGGTGACATCACCGAGGATGGTCGGTCGCACATAGGCGCCCTTTTCAAGGCCCTCGGGCAAATCACTACCACCGGCTACCAGGCGTGCACCGTTGGCCACGGCATCATCAATCATGCGCGTCACCGACGCACGCGCCTTCATGGAACTGAGGGGCCCAAGGAAAGTGTCTGTGGAAGTGGGGTCACCGACTACCAGTCGATCACTAACTTTTTTCGCCGTTGCCAGGGCTTCCTCGTACTGCGACTCGTGAACAAAGATGCGGCTCAACTGTACGCACATCTGCCCGGAGTTAAACATGGAATCTTTGACCACGTACTTAGTTGCTTTTGCAACGGGGGCGTCCTCGGCAATAATAAAGGCTGACTTACCACCCAGCTCCTGACACACGCGTTTAATAGTACCTGCCGCCGACTTAGCGACATCGACACCCACCTCGGTGGAACCGGTGAAGGAAACCAGATCAACTTCCGGGTGTGAGCTCAGTTCGTCACCAATCATCGAACCTTTACCGGGTAGCAGGTTAAAAACGCCGGCAGGCAAGCCCACCTCGTCACACACCTCGGCAAAAATATAGCTCGACAATGGCGTCTGTTCACTAGGCTTGAGGATGCAGGTGCAACCCGCAGCCAGCGCCGGACCGACCTTGGCGATGACCTGAAACAAGGGGAAGTTCCAGGGGGTGATAAAGGAGCAAACACCAATGGCTTCCTTAATGGTGATATAACCTTCCTCGTGCTCTTTGACGACGTCCATGGTTTCGGCCAAATTAGCAAAAATCTTGAGGCCGGAAATGGGGCCCAGTACCTGAATACCCAGGGCAAAGTGCACCGGAATACCCATTTCCTGGGAGATCAGCGTGGCCATTTCATCCTTTCGCTCTTTGAGTTTGGCGCAAATCGCTTCAATAAGAGCCTTGCGCTCGGCAGCCGGTGTCTGTGACCAGGGAATAAAAGCCGCTCGCGCCGCCTCGGCCGCCTTATCGACATCTTCGGGGAAAGACATGGGCACGGTGGCAAACACTTCTTCAGTGGCCGGATTGACCAGGTGCGATGTCCCCTCACCGGAAGGCGCTACCCACTCACCATTGATATAAATCTTATCGTATTCGATCATCGCTACTCTCTCTTATGATTCACTTGTTGTGACTTGCCAGGGCCCCAGCGCTGCCGCCGCGACCATTTTTAAACGGAGTTTCCCCCAATTTTTAACGCTTAAGCCAGACCCAGGCGGGGGCGCATAAAAGCGGCAATTTTAGCCACTGCATCATCCGCCTCGGGGGCATTCCCGGCCATAAACTGGAATACGTGCTGCATTTCATCGAACACCTGAAGCTCAATATCAACGCCCGCCGCTTTACCATTTTCATAGAAGCGCGTGCTGTCATCCAACAGCACTTCATACTCACCGACCTGAATTAAGGTCGCTGGAAAACCCGCCAGGTCACCGTACAGGGGATTGGCAAAGGGATCTTGTTTAGAACCGTTTTCACCGAGGAAGGCACCGATCATACCCTCGAGCATGTCACCACCAACCAGAGCATCGTTGTCAGCATTGGTCTGCATGCTGGCGCCCTTCGACTCCATGTCGTACCAGGGCGATAGAGGCGCGGTACAAGCCGGCACAGGCAAACCCTTGTGGCGAGCATAGAGGATCATCGAGGTGCACAGGTTGCCGCCGGCGGAATCTCCCGTGGTGGCAATATGTTCGGGCTTAAAGCCCTGTTCAAGTAATTGTCCATAGACAGCAACGGCCTGCTCGACAATACCAGGGTGGGGGTTTTCAGGAGCCCGAGTGTAATCGAGCACCAGAGCGGAACAGCCCACAGCCTTGGCCACGTGACCATACATTTTATTGTGACTTTTCGGTGAACCCACCATAAAACCGCCACCGTGACAGCAAATCACCACACGGCTTTTATCGGCACCCTTGGGTATTGCCCATACACAGTCGACGCCGGCCAGCACGGTTTCCTGAAACTCAACGCCTTCGGGTTCGCTGCTTAAATCACCCCAGTGATCAAATAACTCGCGTAGCTCTGGGAGTTCCATGTCACCGCTTAGGGTCAGTTTATCTGACCACTCACGGTATAAACCCACTATCGACTCTGCCTCTTTACTCGCCATATTCCCTCTCCATGTCAACCGACCTTGTTGTTTCTCGTTAAATGTAAATCGTATTATTCGTCAACTATCTCGCCGGGATGCCCTTCGCCCCGGCACAAGCACTTATCTATTCAGCTCGACATTCTGCCTTAGCGTCGCGAGGAGGTAAACCGGTGCAAGCACTTATCAGGACCGAGCTCACTCAATCCTCCGTCAGGCCGTAGCTTTTAATTTTCCGGTATAGGGTACTGCGAGAAATACCCAATACTCGAGCCACTTTAGAGCGATTACCCTTGTGTAGAATCAGCTCTTTACGAATGGCCTCATATTCAAGTTCATCAAGCGTTGCCACGCTGGGCTGTGCATGGCACGCCGTAGTAGCGAACACCGTGGGCTGAGAGATATTCAGCTTATTAAAATTGTGGCTGGTATTTGCCCTCATCGAGAGAATATCAGCGGGCAGTTCGTCACAACTGAGAAGCTCGGTATCACTCATCACAAACATGCTTTCGAGCACTGCCCGCAACTCGCGAACATTTCCCGGCCAGGGGTATTGGCACAATACCTCGCGAAGCTCAGGGTCGAGCTGGCGAGGTTCAATAGCATAAGTTTGGGCAAATTGTTTGAGGAATAAATCACTGAGTAGCTCAACATCACCCGGGCGCTCACGCAAGGGCAAAACATCAAGGGACATAACCTTCAGTCGGTAGTACAGATCCTGGCGAAAGCTACCCTCCTCTACTGCAGCAGCGAGACTGCGATTGGTCGCGGCTATAATCCTCACCTCAACCTTACGCTCTTTACTACTGCCCAACCTGGCCACGACACCATCCTGTAAAACCCGCAGCAGAGCCACCTGAACATCGAGCGATAGCTCACCAATCTCATCGAGAAATAGAGTGCCGCCATGGGCCTCTTCAAACTTACCCGGGTGCCCTTTCGGTGCCGCGCCGGTAAAGGCACCGGGCTCGTAGCCAAGTAACTCACTGACCGCCAGCTCTCGGGTTAAAGCACCGCAATTAACCGCAATAAAAGGAGAGTCCTGGCCCTTACCTACACAATGCACCGCGCGGGCAAACAAGTCCTTACCAGAACCGGTCTCGCCCTGTATCAGCAATGGTGCCGGAGATGCAGCAAGGCGCAAAGCGCGGGTTTTCAGCGCCAATATGCCGGGACTCTGGCCGACAATAGCATCGACAGCCGAACTCTCCACAAGCTCAGGGACCGCCAAGCTTGGACGCACCGCAGCCAGGCGGGGCCGAATGACGAGAATACCGCCCTCGGTACGACCCTCGCGGTTATAGGCCTCATAGGCCACCGGTACAATGGCGCGCGGCAGCAGTTCTTCCCAATCCTTCACCGCGGCCAAACTTTCATGCTCCAGCAAACGGTAATTCTTTGTCAGCTGCTCTTCAATTCTCTCACTAGCGAATAAACACTTGGCCTTTTCATTCGCGGTTACCACCCGGCCCTTGCGATCGAGCAAGACCACCCCATCCTGGCGCCAGCGACCGACGCTGCCGGCAAACCAGTCGACCAGGGTGACATTACGCGCCAGCTCTCGAGAGTGCAGGGTCTGTTCAATTTGTCGCGCCGCCGTCATCGCCAGGGCCAGGCTTTGGGCACTATAAGCATGATTCAGGGTGGTGACGTCGATGACACCGAGCAGATCACCATCGATGGCATCAATAATGGGTGCTGCCGAACAAGTCCAGATTTTTACCGTCTCACAAAAGTGTTCAACACTATGCACTTCGACCGGTCGCTTTAAGGCCACCGCCGTACCCACGGCATTGGTGCCGGTGCAGCCCTCACTCCAGTCATAACCGGGGGCAATGCGCTGTCCGGCCAGACTTTCACACAGGTGGGGGTCACCGCAAACATCGAGTAGTACACCATTACTTTCGGCGACGGTGAGGAAGCTTTCGCTATCGGACAAAATATCGGAGAGCATTTGCCAGGTATTGTGGGAGGCCAGCAGGAGCTCCTCATTTTCCTGTTTCAATAGATCGAGCTGAGCCCCGGAGGCAGCCATAGGCGGATAGTGCTGGGTAAATTCAACACCTCTATTGAGACAGCGCTGCCATGAATCATGGATGACATCTCTGACCTGCCCCGGCCTACACTCACCCTTATTGACAAAGTCTGTCCAGGCGATATCGACCTGCCTGCGAAAACTGGCCTCCGACTCTATCGGCATGCGACCCAGGTGTTGAATTTGCATGGTTGACCTCAAAAAAGACTGACCTAAAAATAACGATGTACGAACCTATCCCTGCTCTGTTGCCGTACTACTTCCTAACCATCGCCAGCAAGCTCTTCACCCTGCCGTTAAACCACAAGCCCTGCTACCCCGCAACAATGCCCTGATCATAGAGGCCAGAAATCTCGGTACTACTTAGGCCCAGTTCGTCGGCGAGAATCTCCTCGGTATGCTGGCCCAGGGCGGGTGCCGGCTGGGCATTTTGACGCTCGAAGGCACTAAACTGCAGCGGGCTCGAGGGCGACAAATAGCTACCAATATCGCCCTGTTCAACCTCACTAAACATGGGGTTATCGACAGAGCACTCCGGATCGCTATCGACCAGTTGCTTCAGCGTCTGATACTTGCCCCAGCACACATTATGGGCATCGAGCAGAGCCGTCACCTGGGCATAGGACTGGCTAGCAAACCAGGGTTCAAAGAGAGCCGTGAGCTCCACACGTGCGGTAAAACGATCGCCCTCCTGACGTAGATTCAAGCCCAGGCGCTCGGCCAGCTTGTCGATTTCACCACCCAAGCCCGTCGCTTTACAAATGCCCTTCCACTGATTGCCCGTCAAGCCGACAATCATCACCCGGCGCTGATCGACCGTTGCAAAGTCTTTGCCATAGGCGCCAAACAGGTAGTTGCCACAGGGCTGGCGATCTGCGGCATTAATCTGTGCCTCGGCGATGAAACCCAGATTGCCCATGGTGGCCAGTGCAACATCGGCCAAGGCCAATTTAATCAACTGCCCCTCACCACTAATACGACGGTGGCGCTCTGCGGCCAACATACCCAGGGCCAATGTCTGGCCAGTAATCACATCCCAGGCGGCGAGCACATGATTGACCGGCTCACTGTTGTCACCGGTCATGGCCGGCAAGCCCATGGCACAGTTAACCGTATAATCGACAGCCGAACCACCATGGCGATCACCGCTGAGATTCATATAAATCAGATCGTCGCGCTGCTCACGCAACTTGTCATAAGCGAGCCAGCCTTTAGCGGGGAAGTTACTCAAGAACATCCCCGCCTCTTCACCGGGTGCGGCGATCAAACGGGTGAGGATTTCCTGCCCTTCGGGTTTGCGAAAATCGACGGCAATCGAGCGCTTGCCCTTATTGAGACCGGCCCAAAACAAGCTCTGATTGTTCTTATCGACCGGCCAGCGGCGATAGTCCAGGCCCCCACCGATCATATCAAAGCGAATCACATCGGCACCAAGCTGAGCCAGGGTCATCGCCCCCGAGGGTGCGGCGACAAACGCAGCGCCCTCGACAACCCGCAGTCCGGAGAGGATATTATTCATGTTCTTCCTTTCATAAAGAGTTTCCATAACAAATTTCCACTTGCCATTCCCCGCTTGCTATTTCGCCTAAACACTTGAAATTCGAAGGCTACAAACTTCGTCTGCTTTTTAACCGACGTCGGCAAAACCATTGTCGATAACCACCAGGTCGCGCTCAACCACGGTGCAGCGAAAGGCCACACCCTTGTCGAGTTTCCAGATATCGGTGCGAATGGTTTCACCGGGATAAACCGGTGCAGAAAAGCGCGCTTTCATACTACGGAATGTATTCACATCGTAATCGCAGCAGGTTTTAAGTAGCGCATGACCGGCAACGCCAAAGGTACACAAACCGTGCAGAATGGGGCGATCAAAGCCGCCCTTCCTGGCCACAGCCGGATCGGCGTGCAGGGGGTTGTAGTCACCGGAGAGGCGATAGATCAAGGCCGCCTGTAATAAGGTGGGCAACTCACAGCTTTCATCGGGCGCCGTATCGGGGATCACCTGGGACGCCGGTGGGCGATCGGTGCAACCGCCGAAACCACCCTGGCCTCGGGCCATGGTATTTTGAATCAGAGTACATAGTGGCTCACCGTCTTCCGTGGTCACCGTGCGCGACGAATAAATAAACACGCCCTTGCCCTCACCCTTGTCGATCACCTCATCAACCTTGGTGGTGGCCTTCAGCGTGCCCGATGGGGGCAGCGGCTTGTGGAGGATGATTTCCTGGTCGGCGTGCAGGACCTTGGTCCAGTCGACACCGGTATCGGGCTCTTTCAGCCAGAAACCCGGATAGGCCAGTACTGTAGCCATAGTTGGCAGCGCACGGAGGTTTTCTTCGTAGACATAATTCAGTGCTTTTTCGTCCATCGGATCATAACCGACACCCGCACCGAGGGCGTACAACATGGTGTCGCGCTCGGTGTAGGTGTGGACAATTTCTTCAAATTTGCGGTTTTTTAATGTCTCGTAAACGATTGCCATGGTTCAGCCCCGATATCCATAATTTACATTTCAAAAAAAAGGAGCGTCATCACGCCCCCTTTTTTTGCCAAGATTTTTCTCGCTTACTAAGCCTTAGATCAAACTGGATCCCAGGAGAAAACATCCTGTGAACGATCCAGGGGATAGAAGTGGCTTTCGAGCTGGGGCATGGCCGTTTCGAAGATGCTGTCGATGGTCCAACCATCACCGGCGTGACTGGAGCGCTCTGGGCGCGACTGACCCATGAGGAAAATCTCATTCATGCGCACGGCAAAAATCTGGCCGCTGATATGAGCAGCGCGATCGGAACACAGAGCAGCAACCACGATGCCGACCTTTTCAGGGGTCATCTTTTTGAGCTTTTCAACACGGGCAATTTGATCCGGTGTCGTGGCCGGTATGGAAGCGGTCAAACGACTCCAGGCAAAGGGCGCGATGCAGTTGGAACGCACGTTGTAGCGCTGCATATCCAGGGCGATGGACTTGGACAAACCGACAATGCCCGCTTTGGCAGCGGCATAGTTAGCCTGGCCAAAGTTACCGATCAAACCCGAGGTAGAGGTCATGTGTACGCAGCAACCGCTCTCCTGGTTGCGGAAGTGAGTCGCCGCCGCACGGCTGACATTGAAACTACCGTTGAGATGAACGTTCATCACCTGGTGCCAATCGTCCTGAGTCATTTTGTGGAAAATGACATCGCGTAGGTTACCGGCGTTGTTCACCACAGCGCTAATCTCGCCAAAGCTGTCAACGGCCTGGGTAACCATTTTATTGGCGCCTTCCCAATCGGCAACGCTATCGGTATTGGCAACGGCATCGACACCGAGGGCTTTAATTTCTGCAACCACTTCTTCGGCCACATCGCGATCGAGATCATTAACGACAACGTTACCGCCCGCCTTGGCAATTTCCAGTGCGATGGTGCGACCAATGCCACGGCCAGAGCCGGTGACGACAATGGATTTTCCTTTTAAATGTTCTGTAACGCTCATTGCTTTTCCCTTTTTCAATTAAATTTAAATACGAATAATACTTACCAGGCCTTAATTAATTCAAATTAAGCGTTGGCAACCAGCTCACGAGAAATTACTTTCAGGGCCAGAGTTTCCTCTGCACCTTCAAAGATGGACAACACCCGCGCATCGACAAAATAGCGGCTGACGGGGACTTCTTCGGCATAGCCCATACCACCGTGAATTTGCAGTGCCTCACGGGTCACCCACTCAGCAGCGCGACAGGCAAATAACTTCACCAGGCTCGCTTCCATTTTACCGCCACCGGCATCCACTTCCCGAGCCACGGCATAACTGAACTGACGCGAGGCCAACAACGTTGTCACCATGCGGCTCAACTTCACCAGGGTCAACTGATAATCGGCCACCGGTTGCTTGAAGACCTTACGTTCTTTGGCGTAATTAATGGCCTGTTCGCTGGCCGCCTGCATCACCCCAGCCGCACGGGCTGAAGTTTGAATACGACCACCGGTCAAACCGGCCATGGCGTAGTAAAAGCCTTTGCCAATGCCCGCTTCTTCACCAACCAGGTTGGCGTCGGGGACGAAATAGTCCTCAAAAAATAGGTCGAAAGAGTGCATGCCTCGATAACCCAAAGTCGGAATCGACTTGCCCGACAGCTTGCCACCCTCTGCCTGCACGACATCAATTTCGTGGCCAAAGGTGCGGGGTTTTTCAACCAGGAAAAAGCTCAGGCCCTTGTAGCCGTCCGCATCGGTACCGGTGCGCGCCAGCGTTAGCAATACCGAAGCAGCACCGGCAAAGGTGCACCAGGTTTTACTGCCATTGAGCAGCCAGCCACCTTCGGTTTTCGTCGCCTTTAATTTCGCCGAAGCCAGGTCAGAGCCGTAATCGGGCTCAGTCAGGGCAATACCACAAAGGGTTTCACCACTGGCAATTTGCGGCAACCACTTTTGACGCTGGGCATCAGTACCGCCCTTCATCAAAGCGCGGGCGAGAATTTCAGGGCGGGTAATCAAGCTACCTGCCGCACCCAGAGAACCACGCGACAATTCTTCAGTAACCAAAATCATGTACAGGCTGTCATCACCGGCGTCGGGCTGTAAGCCATCGAAGCGCTCGGGAATGGAAATACCAAAACAGCCCATTTCACGCAGAGGCTGCAATATGCTCTCGGGAATATCGATGTCCTGGCGGTGAATATCTTCGGCCAGGGGCATCACCACTTCAGTGGCAAAGCGGCGGAAGGTATCGCGAATTAATTCCTTTTCACTGTCGAGATTCGACGGCAGGAAATCGCCCTCTCTGTCGATCAGCTGACGACCCAGTGCCGCCATCATTTTTGCCGATAAATAGTGGCTGGCAATACCGGTGTTATCGAAGGCTTCAAAGCTCGCGCAAATACTCGCCATGGTCAAACCGTAGTCGGCGGGCCGTGCTAGCAACCGTCCGGCGACTGCCTTTAAGGCTTCACTACCAAACTGGCAGGCAACCCAGCCGGATAGCGCGTCGCGTTCAAGTACTTGCTGGGTGTAGTTCAATAGTGCGTCGGTGGCCGATAAATCTGCCACACAAAAAGAGGTTTCGTAACAGGCCAGTTGTTGCTCATCGAGTAAGGCCGGCGACAAACCTTTCTCTGTACTGCTGACTTTCTTAATATGCGCCAAGGCCTGATCGACCAGCGCTCTGGCACACACAACAGCCTCAGTGATTAGCTTGAGATCCCCGGCATAGTCGCCGGTAACAGGCTGGTTTTTTACTGCTTCCATTTTTGTACTCGCGCTTGATTAACAGAGTGTTCAGCGGGGGTTTTTCGATGCAAAAAGAAACCGGCCTTACAGCCGGTTTCTCACACAGAACAACAATCAAATACCGTATTCACCAATAATCGCAACACTAGAGATATTCTGGTGGGGGAAACCACCCAGGTTGTGAGTCAAGCCAATGGTCGGATTAGGTAATTGACGCTCGCCCGCTTTGCCGGACAACTGCAGATACATTTCATACAACATGCGCAAACCGGTCGCGCCAATGGGGTGGCCAAAGCACTTCAGGCCGCCGTCAATCTGGCAGGGGATTTTACCGTCGGCATCGAAGACACCGTCCAGTACATCCTTCACTGCCCCACCATTTTCGGAAAGATAAAGATCTTCCATAGTGACCATTTCAGTCACAGAGAAGCAGTCGTGCACTTCCGTCATGCTGACTTGCTCGCGAGGCTTGGTGATACCCGCTTCTTCGTAGGCACGTTTAGCGGCAACGCGTGTCGTGTGGACGTAGGAACCGTCCCAACCCTCATAACCACCTTCCGTACCATTGGAAGCGCACAGCTGCAGGGCTTTAACTGCAACCAACTGCTCTTTACCCAGGCTCTTGGCGATTTCAGGTGTAGTAACAATCGCACAAGCCGCGCCGTCACTGACACCACAGCAATCGAACAAACCAATCGGCTCGGCGATCATCGGTGCATTGAGGGCTTGCTCCATGGTGATGGCTCGCTGCAAGTGGGCCTTGGGGTTCTTCAGGCCGTTAGCGTGGCTTTTCACCGAAACGTGGGCCATCGCGTGCTTGAGATCTTCTTTGCTAGTGCCGTACTTACCGCGATAACCAGCTGCCAACTGGGCAAACATGCCCGGTGCTGACAGGTTCGGGTAGTACAGATCATTTGCGACACCGCGTGAACGCTGGGGCAAACCACCGTAGCCGGTGTCTTTCAATTTTTCAAAACCGACTGCCAGGGCGATGTCACAGGCACCCGATGCCACCGCATAGGTGGCTGCACGGAAGGCTTCTGTACCACTAGCACAATAGTTTTCAATTTTAGTAACGGGGATATCGGGTAGACGAAGACCCATGCTCAAAGGCATTGCACCGGGGCCAACGCTGTAGGCGTCAATGCCGGTCGATTGCCATGCGGCTTCGATCTGGCTTTTTTCGATACCCGCATCGGCGATGCACTCTTCGAAGGCTTCGGCCATCAAATCGGCAGGTTCACAATCCCAGCGCTCGCCAAACTTACTGCAGCCAGCACCTAAAATAACGACTTTATCTTTAATTCCACTTGCCATGATATTTAGCTCCTAAGCTGATAGTTAGACTTGAATAGCTTTCCAGAAATATTT
>MAAC01018171.1_pt1 | contig 46667 bp, 45 predicted proteins | sample 1115981 | NCBI WGS metagenome assembly MAAC01 (sample SAMN04961126, study PRJNA320927) | seawater metagenome | isolation source: sample BD02T64 sea water enriched with oil for 64 days | place: USA:Gulf of Mexico | collected 2013-07-27 | reverse complement strand
AAATTGATTTAAGAGCTTAATTTCTTCCAGTCTTTCAGTTGAATTTTTCATAGTCTCTTAATAGCTCTCTATTAGTTGTTCTTTTAGCCTCTGCCCGATTACACCAAACCAGGCTCCCGGATAGTCAACTTCTCATAATCAGGTGTAGATTGGTAGACAATAATGACTGATTCGTTTGATATCAGAGTATAGATCAAGAAACTCGCTTTCATCCAACGTCTCTAGGAAATAACAAAACCTCACTTATACCATTTTTGTCGAAATAGTTAGCCCTTTGTATGCCTACAGGTTATATGGACGTAAAAAGGGCATTATTACTTCGACATTAGCGCTTCACACCAATGAAAATGCCATCGCAAATAGCGATAGAAATGCCACAACCCAAACACCTGACCGTAAAAAAGGAACACCTTTCACATAAAGTGGCACATAAAGCACTCTGGCAATAAAAAACACCGTTGCACTCGTTACGGCAAGCCCTGAATCTTTCTCCAACATAATCGCCAATATCGCGAGCGTTATAAATATTGGCAAGCTCTCTTTTAGATTGTCTAACGCCCGCTCTGCTCTTGAACCTCTCACCGTTAGTGAGGGGGTATCATCTCTAGAGCCCATCCCTACCGTGACCATTTCACCATTACTTAAACCGGATTCGCTAAAACATAGTATCGAGACCAGATAAATTTGCACAACATACAAACCCAACACCAACAAAATCAACGTTAACATATTAACCTCCTCATAAAATGCTGCTTATTCAAAAACGGATTTTTCTAATTCGTCCAATGCATCACCTGTGTAAACCGCTAAACGCTGCAAACTTGGTGTTGCTGCGCGACACCCTACAAACCCCATTGCCACTTTATCGGAATAACCAACAATAGTGACATTTAGCGCATAGCCATCAAACAACAATGATATTGGGTATAACGCCTCTAGCTCTGAGCCTTTTAGGTACAACTTTTTCTGGGGTGCAACCACGTTAGAAACCACCAAATTGAATAATGGCGGAATCACTTTTCCAATACCTGCCATTTGACTTAACATTAATGGCGCCACCCCCATAAAAGAGAATTGGTTTAACGCTTTTAACGACATTCCATGTAGCTGTTTTTTCGTTCTAGAAGTAACTGCATTAATAGTTTGAACACGGTGCTTCGGATCACTTTTATCGGTTTCCAACGGGCAAACAAAACCTGCAACCGCATTTCCTGGTTTACCATCAGGCCGAGGTAATGCAATGGGAATTGAAGCCACCAATGGTTTTTCAGGTAACGCATCAAGTTCTAACAAATAACGCCGTGTAGCAGCACCTAGAACCGCAAGGCACACGTCATTAATGGTAGCTCCAGTCGCCTTACTTAATGCCTTAAACCTCGCTACATCATATAATTGAGTCGCAACACGTCGCTGTTGAGTAATTCGTGTATTAAATCGCGTCTTCGGTGTATTTATCGCAGATGACATTCCACCTTCAGGATTCTCACTGGGCTTACTCATATGATAAACCGCATTAGACAATTCAGCAGTAGCATTTGCCTGCTCGCGGATTACATCAATACTGCGGGCTAAGATATTTTTTTCAGCCCCCCCTTTTTTCTTGGCTTTCTCTTTGTAATTACTTTCCATGGACCAAGGGCCATAACCATTACTTGCCAACGGGTCATCAGACAACCATCGGGTAATCATCCCCATGGCTCCCATTCCATCAATGGCACTATGATGGGTTTTAAAATACAGTGCGTAACGATTATTCTCTAACCCTTCAATCAAATGAAATTCCCAAGGTGGGCGGCTTAAATCCATTGGGTGAGAATGTAATCGAGCAACCAAAATACCCAGTTCTTTCTCACCCCCAGGAAAAGGTAGGGCCGAGTGACGAACGTGATAATCAATATCAATGTTCTCATCCACATCCCAAGATGAACCAATACCAAACGTCCCTTCCTTTAATTTACAGTTAAAAGGGTAAAGATTAACCGGCGACTTGCTAATGGCGTCATATAGATTTTGTAAATAATGCGGTTCGGCATTTTCAGGCAATGCAAAAACCATTAAACCTGCAACATGCATTGGAGTACGCTCTGATTCCATGCGTAGAAATGATGTATCTAGCTGGTTTAAATATCCCATTCTGTACTTCCTTACGATTTGATCGGCTACTATTTTGGATCGACTACAACGTTAAATCGACTACAGCGCTATAAAGTGTTCAATATTAGTTATTATAAAAGAATCCGGCGATAACGCCTATGTTCTATGTGACCATAGTATTCGTCTATTATGTCAAAGCGCCACTATCTCACACTAGATACGCTGAGAAAGATCTATCACCGTCACGTCCTTTTCAGGGGTTAAACCTGGCCGCCATTTAGCAGCAGCCGGTATCCCATACTCAAACATTTTTAACATATTCGGCGTTGCATCTAGGAACTCTACAAAAACATCGTTACCCAACGCCTCAATCTGTGTGTACACATAACGAGCACCGTCTGGCATATTAATATCACACACTACCTGGTGACCCAGTGCTTTTGCCTGCTCAACCGTCGCATCCATGTTATGACTAAGATATGCGGTATGGTGTAAGCCAAACTGTTTTTGCTGAAAATACTTTCGATAAGGCGATGGCGCATCGTTTGTCTGTTGAATTAGTTCAATCTGCATATCACCACGATATGCTAATGCAATATCAACGGTTGGTGAGCTTTCTTGCTCCATATAAGTGCAAAGCAATGGTACATTTTTGATCACTGTCCAGGGGCCAGCCTGCAGTTGCTGCATCCAAACGTCGACCGCAGAATCAATATCTTCAACAAGATACCCCAACTGACGAATCGCCCCAAAATTTGAGTAATTATTAGACATAATAGTAAACCCAGTTACCTGCTGTAATTCCACTAAGCGTAACTCTTCATAGCAATGAAGAGTAGTCATTCCTCTTGATTACTACCGATAGAACTGAAACTAATCATTTCAAAAACAAACACACCTAGACTAACAACGAATCCATTCGCCTTCTCTTGCATTCATTTAGCCTTTCTCAAAAAGACGTTTTTACAGAAACACCCGCAGTGCGAGGCTCTCCATAATAAAAATACGAATCTCCAGAAAAATCAAACTGCTCAAACCCGCTGACTTTATATTCTTCATCGGTGATATTTTTAACCCATACAGCCAATTCTAACGATGTTTCTTGATCTGGTATTTCCAGAGTTGCTCGGCCATTCACCAACCAAAGGCTTTTTGCTTTAAAAACAGGTTCATTATCTGTGGCAAAGAAGTATTCATCGGTGTAATGCACATCACCTTGTAGCGTTACTGGCAGCTGATTCAGATTAAAATGAAAACGCACAACACCATTAAACATGAGTTCTGGTGCATTAGAGATATCGTTGCCTTTCAGCTCTACCGCACTAGTATCAACAATTTCAGTACTCATCCAGTTTATGCCACCACCTAACTCCCAATGCTCGGGGGACTGCCACATTACATCAACTTCGGCTCCATATATTTCTGCATCACCGGCATTGTATAAACGAATAGATACAATACCACCTTCAACATCGGTTCCACTCGTTTGCAGATCATGCCAATCATAATAATACAGAGCGCTGTTTATCATTAATTGATTGTCTAACCACATGGATTTTATGCCTATCTCAAACGCATGCACATACTCTTGATCAAACTCTTGCAAAGCTTCAGCACTCAATGTGAACCCACCAGGAAAACCACCACTACGATAACTTCTGGTCAGACTTTCATACACCATAACATCACTGCTTACATGATATTCTAGACCAATGTTACCCGACCATTCATCGTTATTAATGGTTCCGCTATTAAGATTTGGTGGGCCGATAGGCAATGCACTCCCTCCTTGCCACTTCTTTTGTTCCGAGGTAAAACGCAGGCCGCCGAACAGTTTCCACTGAGAGTGAAGCCAAAACTCCAAGTTCGTAAAAATTGCACTTGATCGGCTAACTTGATTATTTCCCACCGAAATGATGGCTGGGTCTAACCTCATGCCAAATTTTAAAAAGAAATAATCTGCAGCATCGGCTGTTTGTAAAGCACGCACTTCATCTTCGGAGTAATAAGCACCCACCATCCAATAATAGTGGTCATTATTCTCACTACTCACACGTACTTCTTGAGAAAATGCCTTTGTTTCATCATCGTATAATATATCGATAAAACGAAATGGTGACGCGTCAGAATCTTGGGGTTGATAACGTTCAAAATATTCGTAGCCAGTAACAGAGGTAAAGGTTAATCCAGAAAACTCTCCATTAACTTCTAACGACCCTCCCCTAGATTTATTATCTAATCGACCTTTCGAACTGTAATCACCGTGATAAGGACTATTATCTGGATCAAAATAATCACCTAAATTGACACAAAGCCCTTCCGCTCGATCTCCAGCTGCCACTTCAGGACAAGGTTCAATGCTTTTATCATCCGCATCTAAAGTCGCCAAATGCTCATACGCTACCTGTCCAGATTTATCCCTCCCACTGTGCATACTCAGTGATACATCAACATCATCACTCAGCTCCCACAAAAAGGACAAACGCCCATCAAACTTATCCTGCTCTCCAAAATGACTATCATCATCCAATCGATTTTTTTGATAACTATCTAAACGCTGACGAGAGCGCATTGCAAAGCGTACCGCTAATGAATCCGATACAGCCCCATTTGCCATCGCATCAAACTGGTAGGTTTCATAACTACTGTACTCTGCAATAGCATAAGCTTCCGAACTAAATGATGCTGGGTTACTGATAAAGTTAATCGCACCCGCCGTTGAGTTTCGACCGTACAATGTTCCTTGTGGGCCTTTTAATACTTCAACACGCTGCATATCAAAAAGCTGAAAACCCATCATCGTGTGATACGGTAATGCTACCTGATTAAAATACACCGCCACCGCAGGATTTTGGATTGACGTAAAATCATTAAAACCAATACCACGAATTGAAAATAATGGATTACTTCCGGCCACTGTCGGTCGGGCATAAACCCCTGGGGTAAATTGTGCTATCGCTAGGGGTTCAGAAATCCCATAAGATGCTAAATCCTCATCACTTAATACAGTGATACCGATTGGCACGTCTTGAACTGATTCTTCACGTTTCTGGGCAGTAACAACGATAATATCTGTAGTGCTTTCGTCTTCTGCTATACCTGTTTCAACAGCCCCTATTCCATTTTGCTCTAATGCAACAAAAAGAAACACACCACAAATAAACCTAACAGAAAAAGGTAAGCGGGATTGGTAACGAAAGAAGTCAGGTGCGGGCATGAGGAGCCTATATAATATTTAATAATTATTATTGTAGAAAGCGCCATTGTACCGAGTACTAAACAATAACGCTTTATACAATATAGACGTCATTCCCGATCAGGGGCTTTTACCAAACCTAAAAATGCAATTAAATCCATTTTATCCCCTTCGATATTAATTTCACCGGAAGCAAAAGCGGCCAGTGGATTGCGCATTTCACTCACTATTTCTTTCCATAAAGATGACTGCATCGTCACTGTAATATCCGCTTCTCTTTGAAGATAATTTTGTACTTCAATAACACCACTGCGCAGCGACAAAGAATACTGTTGTTCCACATCGGGAAATGTAAAGTTAACCACCCGGCGAAGGTCTCCCGCTTTTTCAATATTAAGGTTAACCGCTATCGATTGAAAAATACCTGCTAGCGGCAAACTATGAACCATATGTTTTTCTGGGTGAACCGGTACGCCTGCTCTAAAATCTTCATCAAGTTCAAGAGCTTGGGTAAGGTAATAATGACGAGAATTAGGATTAGATTGCATTTCCCCCAGGGCAATGAGGCTTTTTTTACGTAAGGACTTTACTACACCTTGTTTAACGTCTGCGTTTTGGCTCAACACTAATAAATGATCCGTTAACTCCAACACCCATTGCCATTGCTTTTGTGACACCGCCATTTTAGCTTTTTGTAATAACACCTCACTGCCCCCTGCTAACTCAGCAATATGCTGTGCTTTCTCTAAAGGTGCCAGTGGGTTTAATGTTGTTGAGTTACCATCAAACCAACCCAAATAGCCGGTAAATACTGATCGCACTGACCAGTCAACTTGTCCATAGAACTCTTGAAGAAAAGGTGATTTCGACAAATGCTTAGGAAGCTTTACTTTTTCAACAATTTCATCGGGCGTTAAACCACGATTCATCCAATAAACCGTTTGATCATGAACAAACTGAATTCCATCACGATAATCAGTTAACGTATCACTAATAAACGCCTCACCTTGCAGTGGCCGAGTATGCGAAGGTACTAAAAATTCTGGCTTTAATTGACGCATTTTATCAATACTTTGTGCCCACGCTAACACATCACGATTTAATGTCCCGCGAATGGTATAAAGATTGGGAAATGTTTTATAAATATTATCCCCTGGTAACAGCACTTTTTTCTCTGGAAGCCAGACAAAAATTTGGTCATTGGTTTCACCCGGAGCATGCTCCAAAACCATATGGATTCCCGCTACCGTTACATCCAAAGACTGACTGAAGGTTTTGGTCGGTCGTAATACGTCTAATCGTGAATCCGGGCCTATACCCAAATGTGGGCCAATACCGGCATTTTCCAGCGCGGCGCCTTCTAAATGTGAACCAAACATACGCGCCCCACGCACACTCACAATAGGCCGAATAACATTAACCACTCGATCAATATAAAAAGAGGTTGTGTCATGGGCATAAACATCGATAGCGTTGCCTTCTGAGAAGGCACTGGAACCAAATACATGATCAGCATGATTGTGTGTATAAATAACCGCTTTGATCGGTTTCTTGGATATTTTTCTAAAAGCTTGCTTTACCGCTTCGGCCTCCTCCAAGGTTTCCATGGTATCCACAATCACAAGCCCATCATCACCTTCCAGCATAATTGAATTAGCTAAACCATAACCTACCGCTACCCAGACCCCATCAGTTACCTTAATAACTTCTTTTCTAAATTCCTTAGTATGCTCCGCGAGGCTGCGTTGCTGGTCTACCTCTACATCCACCACCTCTACTGTGGGTTTGCCACAGCCAGACAATGCGAGCAAAACAGATGCGAACATTAAAATTCTATGCACCAAAACCCTATGACCCTGGCACAGGCGTCTCATTAACAAAGCAATACTTCTCAAAATAGTCATATCTGGTGCCTCCACGGCTTACATACCAACGATAGGTTTAGGCTATACTTGCCACTAACATTCTTCAAATTGATATTTTGTATCTATAACATTCATGAAACTTAATTTACGTTCTATTGATCTCAACCTTCTCATTGTGTTTGATGCACTAATGATAGAAGGCAAATTGTGTCTAGCGGCAGAAAGACTGAATATGACCCAGCCTGCCGCCAGCAATGCCTTACAACGATTACGCGTGACCGTTAATGATGTCCTGTTTATCCGCACACGAAACGGCATGATTCCAACGCTAAAAGCCAAAGAGCTGCATAAACCGATACAACAAGCATTACGTTTGATAGAAGATGGATTCAGCGCAGGCGACACCTTCGACCCCAATAGTAGCGAGCAATCATTTACCATCGCTGCCACAGATTACGGTGAAACCGTATTACTCAACCGGTTGATGACAACCACACAAAATAACCGCGATATTTCTTACATCATGTCTCGCAACCCAGAGAACAACCATACAAACCTATTAGCGCAGGGAGAACTCGATCTCATTATTGATTACCAAGTGATACAAGATGACAAACTCTGCCATGAGTGCGTCACCCATGAGGAAGTCGTTATTGTGGTAGATAAGAACCACCCTCGAATTAAAACACAGTGCTCCATCGCCCAGTATTTTGCGGAATATCATGTGGTTTTGCCTCAACGGCAAGCCGAGATCCGACCATTGGAGACACTGGTGAGTGACAACATCATCAACGACACCTTAAAACAACGCAGTATCGCCGCCCAAGTCACTCATTTTAGTGCAATGCCACCCCTAATTTGTGGTACAGACTTAGTGGGTGCAATGCCCAAACGCCAAGCAGAAGTCTTTAGAAAAGCATTTAATCTACACTTAACCCCATTACCTTTCACATTGCCCCCTGTTCCGCTTTATCAGACTTGGCATACATCAAGAAGCAACGACCCAGCTTTAACATGGTTAAGAAGCACGCTGACAAACCTATTAGCAACGTAATTTTTAAAGTAAAAAGATCACGTTTGATGTTTGAAACAAAGGCCAAGCAGTGTCAAAATCGCCCCCTTAGAAAAGGCAGAACGATAAATCGCAAAAATGGAGCTGTTACGCGTGGATAATTTCTGGTCAGATCCCTGGTTATATATAAGTATTCCGATTATTTGTGCATTGGTAGGTTGGGGCACCAACTCTCTTGCGATCAAAATGGCATTCAAACCGCTTAAATTTGTTGGCATCCCCCCATTTTTAGGCTGGCAGGGTGTTATTCCTCGAATGGCCGATAAGATTGCTCGTGATACAGTGGACACAATGAGCGAAACGCTGTTGGATCTTGATGAATTATTCGGCAAGCTTGATTCGAAACGCATTATCGAAGAAGTTGAACCGATCATGCCTGAGATGATCGAAACCATCATTAACAAGGTCATGCTCGCAGAGGCACCAAAAGCCTGGGAAGCGTTACCCGTTGCCATAAAAAAACGCATCTATAAGAAAATTCAAAGCGAAGCCCCCGATATCATCACAACGATGTTAGCGGCGTTCCAAGAAAACATTGAAGACGTTTTTGATGTTCGCCATATGTTAATCAGCAACCTTGTTTCCGATATAGAGGTTCTATGTAAGATATTTGAAAAATCCGCCAGCGAGGAAATGAAATTTATCGCTAAGTCGGGTATTTATTTTGGTTTCTTATTTGGTATTGCCGAGATGTTCTTGTGGTTGTTCTACCCAGAAAGTTGGGTACTCCCCGTAGGTGGCGCCTTAGTGGGTTATCTCACCAATGTTCTTGCATTAAAAATGATATTTGATCCAAAGCAGCCGAAAAAAATTGGCCCTTTCACCATTCATGGTTTGTTTTTCCGTCGCCAAGATGAAATTGCCGTAGAGCAAGGTATGTTAATCGCTGAGGAAATTTTTAATCCTGAAAAAGTTGCTGCTGCTGTATTAAAAGGCCCTTCATCCGACAAGCTATTCAAACTTATCAACAAACACATGCAAGAGGCCTTTGATCAATTTTCCGGATACGCTAAACCCCTCGTCTTAATGACGGTTGGCACTGAGCGTTATATTGCCATTAAAGAAAAAGCCATTGAAGAAACCATCGATTCATTAGAAGACTCGATGAAACATCTGCATGCTTATGTAGAAGAAGCAATGGATGTCGAAAATACCGTGATAGAAAAAGTAAAACTGTTATCACCAGAGCAATTTGAACGAATGATTCGCCCGATCTTTGAAGAAGACGAGTGGATGATGACACTCGGTGGTGGTGTACTTGGGTTGCTGGTGGGTTGTTTTCAGTTCTTTATTGTTTTTGGTGGTGCTTAAAACGACGTATGCCAGGGAGGGCATATTTTGAAACACCATACTTTCGCAATTGAAGATGCTGTATCATTGGGTGAATATAGATCAAGCACAACAGGTTAATGACGCATTATTGTCTTTTCTATCTCAATAACGCTATTATTTCAGGTCGTCTAAAAAGGAGATTTTAACCATGGAAATACGAACAGCATCCCCCGATGATAACGGCGATATCAGCCAACTTATGTACAGTTCCGGTATCGAGTTATATGACTTTATTTTTAAAACCTCAGACAAAACAGCCATTGATTTCATTCATTATGAATTCCTATCAGGCCAAGGTTTTTGTGGTTACAACAATGTCACGGTGGCAATAAGTGATAACAGGGTTATTGCCACCGGTTGCTTTTTTGATGGAAACATCGTTAACAACCTTATCTGGGGCACAGTGAAAAACATTTTTTCTTTTTATGGCCCCATCAAAGCCATCACCATGTTGGCGAAAATGCGCCATACCAGCAGTGTAATGCGAGTACCCAAAAAAAACGAAATATACCTTTCGAATTTTGGTGTGGACACCAACCTTCGCGGCACAGGCATTGGCAGTAAATTGATCGAACATCAGCGTATTATCGCAACAGAAAATGGATACAAAGTACTTTCGTTAGATGTTGCTGATAACAATCCACGGGCAGAATCACTTTATTCACGTTTAGGATTTAAGGTAGTTCGTGAAAAAGTCTTCCCTAAAGAAAATGCCAACATTCCACTCACAAAGGAAATGAAATTGGCGCTATAGATTATTCGATTTTACTCAGAGCTTTACTAAGGGCTAACGATGTTAGTAGCTGTCGCAGCCCTTTTGAGAATAGGTTTACTAACGCATTCAGCTCACTAATAACTTTCCCTGAGGGTTTAATGTCGTTAGTGCCTTAGCTTGAAGTAAAGCAATAACCAATACAATGAAAGCCACACCCGCCAACATCATACTCCCTAACGCTGAAAACACTCCTGGCAGCTCAATCAGGAGTATAGCGGTTCCCAATACCCACCCAAGATCCGCAATAACAATACCTTTCACTAAGGTCTGGTTAATCACCGGCCTTGAAGACACCCAAACAAGGCTTATCGCCCACGAAACAAGCACTACGCCTACCCCCTGTAATATCCAGGGTGCCACGTCCCCCATGGCCTGGGCAATTGCTGTGCTAAATAACAATAAATCCACAGCACACATTATTGAAAATACACTGTTCGCTCGTAACGCTGCCTTTAATGAGATAGATTTCATAACAATAGCCTTCTGAAGATGAATAAGTCTGTTGGTGAGGTTTATCATGCACCTTCGAGGTTATGCTCTCAATTACCTCAGAGGTAATATCTACTCATCCAATATCAGTTAAAATAACCCTGTATTGGCAGACCTACACAGGAAAATCGACAATGACGGCATTTGGCTCCATCTTAAAAGAACTAAGGCAGCAGAATCGGCTTAGCCAAATGGCCCTAGCGTTAAACGCCGAGGTATCCACTCGGCATATCAGCTTTATGGAAAATGGCCGATCTAAACCCAGCCGGGAGATGGTGTTACATTTATCTAACGTTATGGATGTCCCCTCTCGTGATGCCAACTTATTACTGACGTCGGCGGGTTACAGTCAAGAATTCACCCAGCATAATTTATCTGATGAAAGCATGAGAGATGTTCGAGAAGCCCTTACCTATATGTTGGATGCCCACGCCCCCTACCCCGCTGTTGTCGTTGATAGTCACTGGAACCTCTTAATGGCGAACCAAGCTCAAATGGCATTAACCTATTACTTTATCCAGCATGGGGCTGAATTTCCTGAAACCAGCAACGTAATGGAACTTTTTTTCCACCCGAAAGGCTATCGCTTATTCGTAACCAACTGGGAGTATGTGGGTATTTTTCTGCTACGTCGCTTATATCACGAGCACTTAGCAGGTGCACATTGTGATCAAGAAAATGCGTTGTTAGAAAAAATACTAGAAATGCCTGATATTCCAACTGACTGGAAAACACGAACAATGGATTTTGGCACCGCTCCAATGGTTAAAGTTAATTTCTCAATTAACGGTAAGAACTTCTCATTATTTTCCACCATATCATCTTTTGGAACAGCCGTAGACGTCACCTTACAAGACATACGGTTAGAACATTACTTACCAGGCGATAAGGCCACACGTGAGTTCCTAGAGGATTTGTCTACAACTTCTCTAGGGTAAAATAAACTCGTAGTCTATAATTTTGGGTATATCTCACTACCTTTAGCGCACTAACTGTGACAACACGTAATAGCCTTACTCTTTGTATTTCATTAGTTTATACAGTCACACTGCTCTGCAGTACTGTATTGAATGCATCAGAACAAAGGGCCCCTATATTAGCCGTAATTGATTTCTACCCTTTTGGATACTGGTCAAAAGATGAAGGCTCTGAGACTAAAAAAGCAAAGGGGATGGCTTTCGATATAGCGGACGTTATAGAAAAATACTCCGGCATCACCATCGATGCTCGCTTAATGTCCACGCCTAGAGCAATACGAAGTGCCTCTGTAGGGCAAAATGACTTACTTTTCTCCTACAAAGACGATTTAATGGTTCCCAATGTTACCTGGCTTGGAAACATTGGCTGCCTTGTTCCGCTTATTGTTCCACGTATCGGCAGTGATATAAAAACCTTAGATGATTTAAATACAAATAAAACAATAGGATTTGTTCGGCTAGGGTATTTTGATATCAATCTAAAAGAACGCTGGCGTATCAAGCCTGTACTACTTAATGATAATTTCTTAATGGTTAGAATGCTAATTCGAAAAAGAATCGATGCTATTGTTATCAATAATGCCGTACTCAATGCTCTCTTGAGCAATCCAGGTATTATTGAGGACCTCCCCTTACAGTGGCCTTTAGACCTATCTAACCCCATCCCACTTAAGCAATTTGAGACACATATATCCATATCGAATGATTCACCCTTTTTACATCTCGCCCCACAACTAAAAGAGGCAATAATCGCGGCACGAGCAGACCAGCAATTTAGCCGAATTTTCAAAAAGTACGGCTCCACTCGTGGTGGCCACTGTTACAGTCAAAAGGAAATCAACGAGAACGCATGGCTAACCCATTGAAACCAACATCTCGCTTAGCAATCACTTTGTCTCGATATGTCATACTAATGGCTTTCTTCATTGGCATCGCGCTTAGCTCAGCCCAAGTTATTTATGACTTCACAAGCCAAGATGAAGAGCTCGACGCTACGATTCAAGAAATACAAAAATCCAGTCTGCCTTCCGCCATACGATCAGTAACAACATTAGATAAGTCACTCGCAAAAGAGGTCGTGGTTGGTTTATTAAAATATGAATTCATCGAATCTGCTGAAATAACCGATGAGCTCGGTATAACACTATCAAAGGGCAACAAGAATATTTCAGAAACAAAAACATCATGGTTAACAGATTTTATTGGCGACACCCGAAAAATCTATATTGAGGATCTATCAAACCCAATATATTCAAATATCCCTCCCGGGAAATTAACAATTATCATCAACGTAGACCGATTTCTCGACACATTCTATCACCGATCTGGTTTTGTTATCATCTCGGGTATTTTACGAAATATTGCATTATCCATTGCGCTATTACTAATATTTTTTTCATTAATCACCAAACCTTTAGAAAATCTCGCTAAAACCTTTAAATCCATTGATATCAACAGTAAAGAGAATTTTTTTGTTAGCAAACGTCACCAACACAACGAACTTGGCGCGCTGAGCGAGGCAGGCAACTATTTTGTATCACGGGTCAACGAACTCATTTCTGAACAAGAAGAGACACAGCAACGTATGACCCACTTGGCAACACATGATGAAATAACGGGTCTGCCAAATCGATATTTATTTAAACAGCACCTGTCAAAGGAAATCCATTCCTCTAACAACGAATCTAACGCAATTTTATTCTTAGATCTTGATCACTTTAAAAACATCAATGATTCTCAAGGCCATGAAGTCGGGGATGCCGTCCTCATTGAAATAGCAAAAATGCTCAATCTAAAAGTGACAAGCAACGACTTACTCGCTCGATTTGGCGGTGATGAGTTTGTCATTCTTATGAAAAGCCAAGAGAACGACAAAATTCAAGCAAAACAAAATGCAACGCTACTCGCCCAAGATATTATAAATTCATTAACCCAAGTCATTCAAACGGAAGGTAAAGCATTTCATCTAGGAGTAAGCATTGGCATTGTTATGTTCCCATTAAAAAACACCAATGAAGAATTGCTACTGCGTTTTGCAGATACCGCAATGTATGAGGCAAAAAATAGAGGACGTAAACAAGCCGTATTTTATAAAGAAGAAATGAGCACATTGGTTGAACATAAACACCAAATGGAAATGCACCTTCATACTGCAATAGACAAACATCAATTTGAAGTATTTTATCAACCACAAGTTAGTTTAAAAGGTGAAATAACGGGGTTTGAAGCATTATTACGTTGGAACCATCCTGAAAAAGGCCTCGTGTCCCCCCTCGATTTCATTCCCGCTCTCGAATCAAATGGCCTCATCATTCCCGTCAGCGAGTGGTTAGTCAACAATGTCTGCGAGCAGATAAATCGCTGGAAGATAAACAATCAATGGCAAGCCAATTGGTCAGTCAGTGTAAACATCAGCACCGTTCATTTTTATCATCAAGACTTTTTGTCGCTTTTTACTGACGTATTAGAACAACACAAAATACTGCCTAAAAACTTATGTATTGAAATAACCGAATCCATTGCTATCGATAATATAGATTTTGCCATTGATCGCCTTAGCGATATTCGAAAAATGGGCATATCTGTTTCCTTAGACGACTTTGGCACTGGTTATTCCTCCTTTAGTTATCTAAAAGATTTACCCATCAGCACCTTAAAAATCGATCGCTCCTTCATCAAAGAGCTGGAATTCAGAGAAGATGACAAAGCAATACTCACGGCCATAAATACATTGGCACGCTCATTACGACTTAACGTTATCGCCGAAGGTGTTGAAAATATAGAACAAGTTAATATTGCAATCCAATGCGGTTGTAGCATATTTCAAGGTTTCTATTTTCATCGACCAATGGCCGTGGATAAAATAACGTCAGTAATAGATAATAACAGGTGATTTTTAGTTACGGTACTCTACGAAAATGGTGCACCAAACCTCTAACACGTGCCTGAAGCTCCTCAGGAATAACAGGTTTAGAGATATAATCATTTGCGCCACGATTCAACAATTCTATTTTTCGTGATATATCATCAAATGCAGATATTGCCAATATGGGGATATTACCTTTTTCTCCGGGGAATCGACGAATATTATTCACTAACTTAATACCACTAATGTTACCTTCTAATACGACGTCAGCAAGTACCAAATCATACTCTCTTTCTTTAAATGCCTTCCACGCCCCACCAAGATCCGTTTCACAGTCAACCGCTAACCCAATTTCCTCCAAGATAGCGGTAATGGCTTTTTGCTGGCTTAATGAATCTTCCATGTACAAAACACGCCCTTCAACAGGAGCATATCTATCACCAAAGCGTTGTAAATAAATCACCAATAAATCCAGTTCATCCTTATGAAAAATATCGGTAATACCCGCTGCCAGCGCTTCTTCTAAAATCGTTTGGTCATACTCTGATGTTATTAACGCAATTGGGGTGTAAAGATACCCTCCTGTGCGCCTAATTTTGAGTGCTAACTCAATCGCAGACATATCATTGAGATACATTGATGCGCAAACAAAATCAATGGATTCTTCACGAAGAACAGCCAACGCCTCTTGACCCGATTGACACAGCACCACGTCAAACCCAGCCTCATGACAAGCTTGCGCTAATAACTCTCGGTACACACGACCACCATCAACCGCCAAAACTTTCATCATTCACACATCCTTGAGCATGCAGCAAGACTTTCAGTGATCGCTTAACAAACACCCCCAATAATAACTATAGATGTAAATCTACCGAGCACGCTTTATTTTTCTTACAGTACGTGTCGGTTTTTTTTACATCCTCCGCCTCATTCTTTTGAGCAATAATATATCCCGCTGTATTTATTCAATATTCTTTATTGGCAGAACAACAATCACAAATAGCGGTGATGCTGATGTTTATGCAGCGAGCCTCACGTTCGACCTAGAACACTGCCTAATCAAACTTGGCACTGGTAACACAAACATCGATTCTCGCTATCCCTTTGAAAATGCAGGTGATCTTGGCGGTACAGCAGACGCCCCCTGAGCCTACTAACCTTGCATTCTTCGACCAAGGCATTGCTACACTTGCTTTTTCTCACAAAAAACAGAACAATGCTGTGCAAAGGGGTTCAACGTCGACAATTCCCCCCCCCCTAGTTGGCCCCTAAGTTAAGAAGATTATCCAAACAATAATAAAAGGGAAAAATAATGAAACACTCTATCGCTATGTACACAACTGCCATAACAACACTCATGATTGGTACAAGTAATGTTATGGCAATTACGCCCACTGACCCCATTGCCATTCCAGAACCTTCATCTTTCGTATTATTCGGCTTGGGTATTGCGACCCTTGCATTTAGCCGTAGAAAAAAACAAACTCAAAAGAACAAATAGTACGGTAAAGGGTGAGTGCCAACCGCCTCACCCTACACTTTATGTATTAATCGCACTGTATCTACTGGTATTTTTCCTTCAACAAACGAACCAACAATTTTCCCGTAGGGGTTCTTGGTAACACACTTTCAAAATCTATACTTTTTGGCGCTTTATAAGTTGCCACTTTTTCTCGAGAAAATGCAATTATCGCTTTGGCCAATTCAATACTTGGCTCAAAGCCTGGTTTTAATTGAATCGCGGCTTTCACATCTTCTCCCCACTCATCACTGGGCACCCCAAACACCGCAACATCTACGATGGCTTCATGCTCCAACAAGGCCTGTTCCGTTTCTGCGGGATAGATATTAACCCCGCCAGAAATGATCATATTGGACTGTCGGTCTGACAGATATACAAACTCATCCTTCACATACCCAATATCACCAATACAAAATACATATGGCTGCGGGTGAGATAACTGTGTTTTTTTATAATCATGATGGTATTCAAACACTTGAGCAAGTTGATGATGCCGACAAAAAAGCAATCCCTCTAAAGGTTTTTCATTTCCAGCACCTGTTGAAGAATGGTTAACAGGATTACCGGCATCATCACCTACATAAACATCAAAATGTGCCAATGGTTTTCCGACCGTTCCTGGGTGCTCTAACCATTGCTCACTGGTCACCAGCGTCGTAACGCCTGCCTCCGTACCGCCCCAATATTCAACTAAAATATTCCCCCACCATTGCAACATTTTTTGCTTAGTACTTTTTGCTATTGGTGCAGCGCCATGCAGCACAAGCTGTAACGATTCAAAATCGGACCGTTTTACCGTTAGCTCATCGTCATTAAGCAGTCGTACAAACATCGTAGGTACAAGGTGTGTTGTTGTAATCCTGCGCTGAATAACAAGATCCACGAACGCCTGGTTGCTCCATTTGGGCATTATCACCATAGGTGCACCATTCAACAAATCATACAGTGCAAACAACATCGGTGCCGCATGATACAGCGGCCCCGTCACAAGATGTGGCCCTTTTCCCTCAAGACCAAACATCTTGCCACCCGACTGCATACGTTGTATTACTTCACCGAGTGAATCAGGTTTATTGCGCTTCACCCCTTTCGGCTTCCCAGTTGTACCACTGGTATATAACATTGTGCCCCCAGCAGGCCCTGACAGTGGAAAACAATGCTCAATTTGTTCTTTACTCTCATCACTAAACATTGAATACGTGTTTGAGCATAACACTTCAATATTTATACATTTACAGACTGGTTTATTACTTTGGACAATTTCTTCGACAAAGGGGGCATGCTGATTGTCATAGAAAAGAATTTTTGCACCGGAGTCATTAACGATATGAGATATTTCATCAACATTTAGGTGAGTGTTAACAGGAGTAATCCATAACCCGGCAATAATCCCAGCAAGCATTGATTCAATAAATTCCGTTCTATTACCAATGAGCAGTGCAATATGCTCGTGAGCATCCAGCCTCAATGTACCTTTCATTTCCATAGCTAACGATATGCTATGGTCACGTAGCTGCTGCCAACTAACCGCTCTGGATCCATCACAAAGCGCCATACCGTTTGCATTGCGTTTAACATTATCGCCAAACAACACATCATGTATTGTTGAAACACCTAATAACATATCTTGTTATCTCTATAAAACATGTGAATTAAAACATTAAAAAATACAATACCAAAACTTGTATCAAAATATTTTATCCTTTAAAAAACGTAACACAAGCGCCAAAAAACAAGGGTTTATCATAGTTCTTTTATTCGATGTTACAAGCCAACCTTTCTGTAATTTGCTCAAGTTAATCCCACTTACATAAACTGCAGACCTCTCAATAATAAATTGCTCTTCGAAATAAGTAGAATAGAAATGAAATGGCTAATCGTATTACTAGCAGGAACGAACCTGCTTCCCTCCTCCGTATTTTCAGCCGTAACTGACAATATCAGCACAGGCAATGCTAAAGCTGAAGGCATGGCCTATACCGTAACCGCCAATCCACCAGGAATAGATTCCATTTTTTTTAATCCCGCAGGATTAGCTAAAATCAAAAAGAGAACGGCCCAAATAAACCTTATCTACGCGTTACCCGATTTTGCTGTCGATATCGGCGAACATTCCCAAACATTGTCGGACTGCTTAGACGGTATTACCTGCCCGAAAGATGTCTCTGATCAAGTGTTCTATGATGAAGCCGAAAATACTGAAAGCTCCACATCAGCTCTCGCGGTTATGCTGCCCTACTTCGGTGGAACCAAGCTCGACGCAACACTGGTGCCTCTTGGAGGCGTTGCAGTTCCCTTGTTTAAAGGTGTCACATTTGGCACCAGTGTCTATTCAACTGTCACGGCTGGGTATGAACGAGAAGATGATGATCCTGGACGGTTCTTTGCTCAACGCTTAGCTCTCACTCGTATTGCCTATTTTTCTCCAACTATCGGAATTCAACTAAACGACAACTGGTCTGTAGGCATTGGCATCTCGCTAAGCTATTTCGGTATTGCAGTACAAATGCCTATGCGCCTTCCGAATGGCGCAACCGGCATTGCAGGCCTTCTCCAAGATCAGCTCGGGTGTTTTGATAACGACAACAATACAAACTTACCTTTAAACCTATGTGGCGGAGCCTTAGGCCCCTATACGGAACTCTTTGATATCGACCTAGAATCAGAAGAGACCATGTCTCTTACTTATCAGTTCGGATTATTGTGGGATATCACACCGTGGTTAACCTGGGGAATGAGCTATCACTCCGGTGTCACAGACCACCTTAAAGGCAGCGCTGACATAACCTATAGTGACGACTGGCAAGGGTTCTTTCAAGGTCTCTCTCAAAGCTTCTCTCAAGCTAGAACAGGAGCAGAAGCATCTAGCTTTTTAGCCAGCCTCATCCCCTCTGGCACCCACCAACAAGAAAACTCGGACATTGTCATCGATATGAATGTCCCTCATTACTTCGCCACAGGATTTAGCTTACAGCTAACCCCTACCGTAAGAGTAAACCTGGACGCAAAAATGAGTTCCTGGGGAGATACAGAAGCCTTGGTGATAAACTTTGAAAATGCTGATACCGAACTACTCACTTTACTTAGAACATTGGACAACATTCTTGCACTGGACACCGCAACCAGCAATAGTATTCGGTTGCCTCTGTATTTTGAGGACACCTGGTCCTGGAGCATCGGTTTTGAATATAACTACTCAGATATCCTAACCTTACGAATGGGTTATGAAGATAGAAGAACATCCATCCCTAACGATCGACAAACAATATTAGTTCCCCTAAGTGATATGAACGTATATGCCATGGGTCTATCATACAAAATTGACGCTTTAAGCGAAGTGGATTTTGCAATCTCATACTACGCACCCAAGGAGGAACATGTTGCAGCAGGCGAGAGCGCCAACTCCAACAGCGGTACACTTAACGATATTATCTATAATCCCTACGCTGAAACAGACTTCACCACCAAAACATCTCTTTTCAAGATGGTACTCAGTTATTCCTTTGTTTTTTAGCACTTGAAAAAGTCATAAAAACCCCAATATTTACGCCATATGTATGATTTAAACCTTTATTTGCAGTAACGCTATGGCGCAATCAGATCAACAGTACATTTACTACCCAGCGATCGGTATTTTCCTCGATTCTCCAGAACGCTGGACAGAACATATTGGGACAGAAGCAGAACGTTTACTAGCGCTACAGTGGGCATCCGCCCAGCGTAAAGGTAATTACCTATTCTTCCCTTCCGAGCAACTCACATTTTTTACAACCCACTTTCAGCACAAAAAAATTACTGATCGACCCTGGAAATCTATAGGCACCTCTTCAAATGCGAATAGTTTAGGCCCCCTTGGATACCTTCTGGTAAGCAGCGATCACGCCCTGCAAACCCTTGAGTCAATGGCCAAGCACTACGAAATTGTTAGTTCGCTCATGGCGCTACACGTCACAAAAGACAGCGAATTCCTCAGTTTGGAAATCACCCCATCGCCATTACTTCCAAAACTTTTTGCTGACAATCTTGTTATCACAATGATTCAATCAATGGCGCAATTTGGCAGCAGAATGTCCAACAATGATTGGGGAATTGTCAAATTAGACTTAACCTGCCCTGAAGATCCGGCAGTACTTACCATTCTCGAAAAAGATATTACCGCCTGTACATTCAATTCACCAAGCAACCAGTTTCGAATTCCCATTGACACCACCCGAGAGCCCTTTCCTTTTGCCAATATCGATGCGCAAAACATGGCGTTGGCTCAAATCCAACAGCTACGACAAGAGCTCCAAAGCGCAAGAACATTATCAGCCCAAATCACTCAAATGTTATCCGCTGTCGGCAACAATTTTCCCACGATGGAAGCCATCGCCGACACTCTTAACGTCACCTCAAGAACACTACAAAGAAGGCTATCTACTGAGAACACCAATTTTCGAGAATTACTAAATTCCGTAAAAATCGAACGTGCGATTTATTATATGACAAAAAAAAACCAACCACCCAAACAGGTTGCCTATTTAGTTGGTTTCAAAGATGCTTCAAGTTTCACCAAAGCTTTTAAGCGGTACACAGGAAAAACGCCAAGTGATTATTTACTTCATCACTTAACTTAACTTAACTTAACTTAGTTTAAGCCCTTTTTCTAAATGCTCCTGTAAATTCAAACCATAACTCCCGCTGATCAGAATATCTTTGATCAAAAATTGTTGTTTATCCCCCTGCTCCTTGGCATTTCCAAGATTCACCACCCTTGGCTTGACTGGCTCCTTCTGCTCATTCAACAAAACAAGTACTTTTGGCAACCGACGATTTTTGTAATTGGTTGATATAACAATTCCCACTTCACCATTATTAAGTAACGCGAGACTACCCGGCGGATACAACCCGACACACTGTACAAACTGAAGGACAAGTGAATCGTCAAATACTGTACCACGATTTGCATACAAGTACCGAATGGCTTCTAACGTAGAGCATGGTTTTCTACCCGGATGCACGCTGGTCATATCATTGTATTGATCGGCAATCGCTACAATACGCGCATGCTGAGAAATACCCACTGCCTTTAAACCACGAGGATATCCACTACCATCAAGGTGCTCGTGATGCGTATGCGCGACATCAGTAATACCATGAAAAAGTCCAGGATTTGACATTAATATATTACGACCGTGCAACGTGTGACTTTGCAATATTTTTACTTCTTTTTCGGTTAACTCTTCTTTTTTTGACAGGATCGCAGGTGGTATCTTCATCTTTCCTATGTCATGTAATAACCCACATAAACCTAACTGCTCCAGTTCAAACTCCTCAAGACCAAGGTGCCGACCAAAAGCAATCACCAAAATACACACATTAAGGCTATGCTCTGCAGTTCCTCCATCAACATTGCTAATTTTTCCCAACCACATTAACGCATCCGGGTTTCGCAAGATACTATCAACACAACCGGAGACCGTTTCCTTCGCTTGCTTTGCATCTAATGCATTACCTATTCGAACATCATCTAAGACACTACGTACAATATTTTTTGCCTGTCGGTACACCCCCGGAGCGACACCATTCTCCTGCTCCACGGGGACTTTAGAAATATAACGTTTTTTCTTATTCGTCGATGCAACCACTCGCTCTTCCGGAGGAATCCAATCATCACGCACTGCATCGATATAAACATAATCACAAAATTCTTGAACCAAAGCGATGTGATCTAAGCTTTCAATCAAAAATCCCTGCACTAAAAAAGGAGTCTCTAGCCACGGCCGATCTAGCGCACTCACAAACATACCGATCCCTAGTTGTGATACCGATATCTTTATGGTGCTTTCCGTAGGTTTAATATACCCTTTTTTAATGACTGTCTTTTTTACCACATCATTCCCGCTATATTCCCGCTATCAAAAAAACATCCCCTTAAACAATCTGACATCTATCATTAGTATTGATCATTTTTAAAACCTTCTTAGACACAAACAGCATAAATAGTGACTCTTTTATAAGAATGAGTATAGATAACGCACTGAGCGTCATACAAAGTATAAAATCAACACAGCAAAAGGAAGTGCACCTTAACTTTCAGGAACTGGCAGAAATCCCCGACTCAGTATGGGAACTTACAGAGATAACTCATTTATTTCTCACAGGTAACAAAATTGAAAATATTCCTGATAATATTCAATTACTTACACAACTACAATACCTGGACATATCGGCAAACAAATTAACCCACCTACCCGATAGCATTCTTAACCTAGAAAAACTGAATACACTAGATATCTCGTCTAATTTATTGACCCACCTTCCCGACAACATCCATCTACTGCGAAACCTAACAACACTGGACTGTTTCGACAACTGTCTCACCGCATTACCAGAAAACCTAGGGGATTGCCTCAACTTATCAACCCTAAGAATGGGTAGAAATGAATTGACCTGCTTGCCAAAAAGCATTGGAAAACTATCTTATTTGGACACCTTAGATGCCTCTTACAATGAAATTGAAAAGCTTCCTCCTGGCATTCGAGCCCTAACAAAATTGGAAAACCTGGATTTAGCGGGAAACAAGATTGACCTACCTTTTTCCTTTTTTGAAAAATATCAATATGATCCTAATATTCTCTTTGATAAGATTCGAGAGATAGAATACAAAAAAAGTCACACTCAACTTGATCAATACCGAAGAAAAAAAGCAACCCAATCAACAGAAAATCATATTTGCGCTATCGACAAATTACTTAAAGAATTCCCCATTGTAAACAATCAACTTCATATCAAGATAACTCACACCTCTAAGCCTAAAACATTACATAACACTGCACATTTTTTAGAATCCCTGAACAACGATCTTCTTATTGTATGGTCAATCACTCACAGCATACAAGGAATCACCGACAAACATGGCCACGCCAGTCAATTAATGAGTCGATGTTATGGTAATAAAAATTTATCCATGGAAGATCTAGAAAGTGAATGCGGCATATTAATACATAGTCTTCACTCATCAGGCATTCTGTCATTGGATCAACAACAGCATGATACCCCTCATACCAAAATCACTAACTGTCAACTCGACCAACACTTTACTGTCTCTTGCCAGTTATCATCATCTCGACGAGCGCTGTTATATTTAGCGTACCTTTGGGCGATAAATTCATTCACTAAGAACAGTCAATTCCAATCCCCACACAAACAAAAAAAAGATCCTCTGTTAAACATCATAACCACCTCATTAGAAGAACATGGTTTAATCATCAGGAATGACCCAAGAATTCCCGCCACATTGCTTCATTTAAGTAAAAGGCTGCGCCCTTATCTCATCAAGGGCCATTCCTAACAACTTGCCTTTGTGGGGCCTGACCTTCCTTCCTTGAAAAGTACGACCGTACTAAAAATATGAGATTGTTATTGGATTCTTTTTTCTATCCCCCATTTGGGTGATAGCACTTTCCAATGAAATGATTAAACTTCCTTCAATTGCCAAAATTTCAAATTCGATAAATATCAATTTTAATTGCGCAAAATCAAGGAATCGCCATATCTCACATGACAATATTCGCTGTCGCCATGCGAGAAAATCTCAAAGATGGATCTTTACAGAAAATAGACGTTTTCTGTTGTTATAACAATTTAGCTAACGCTAATATAATAATGAGAATCTAATGGATAAGCCTCAAGCAAATAGAACGTTTCGCAAAACCTTCCTACTAACCGCGGCTATCATCGTAATAGTCCTTTCGTTTATAAAAATACACAGCATTTGGAAAATCGAGTTAAACGGCAATCCAAATGAAAGTATTTTTCTCGTTTTAGAAACAAGCGCACCACCAACCTTTGCATAACCTCAGCAAAACAAAGCGACTTCGCAAACTAGTATTGTTAGGGTAATTTAACAATTCACTAGAAAATCATGACAAACCACCCGTTTGTCATCCTAACACTCTAGCGGTGTCGCATTTGCCCTAGTCTTTGTCCTCTTAAGTCCAAGATAAATTGTTAGTGTACGTTATTCCCATTTTCCATGGGTCTCTCCGTCAAACTACATGCCTTTACGACGCATTTGTACTTACCAGGAAATTCTCTCATGGTTGCCAAGCTATTCGCCCACTGGGTAATGAACCATCGAATCACCAGCATTGCATTGATTATACTCTCAGCCATTGCGCTGGGTTTAGGTGGAATTAACGCAGAGTTCTCTGCTAATCAGCGTGACTTCTTTAAGGCTGATGACGTCCACCTCAACAACCTTATTCAAATCGAAGATGAATTCGCCAGCGATAAAAACATCCTTGTACTGATTGAACCAAAAAACAAAGATATATTTAGCCCAACAACACTTTCTGCTATTCGAGAAATAACCGAATTTAGCTGGAAAGTCCCTTACTCACAGCGCGTAGAGTCCATCACCAATCACCTTTACACTCAAGTTGAGGGTGACGAGTTAATGGTTGAATATTTATTTGATGAAGAAGTCCAACTATCAGCAGACGAACTTAACATTCGAAAAAACTATGCTGTAAACAAAGTTGGCCTAGAGGATTATTTAATCACCCACGATGGTGATATTGCATTAGTCTCGGTCACACTAAACCTCCCCTCAAATGACAGCGCAAATGCAGCTATTGAAGTAGTTGATCACGTCAAGGCAGGTATAGACAATATCCGCCAAGGATATCCAGACATAAATTTTCGTGTGCTTGGCGCCGTTGTCATGGAAGTTTCTATTCCAAAAATCGTTCAAGAGGATGGTAAAACCACCTTCCCTATCGCAACTCTGATTGTTTTTCTTTTTCTTACTATTGTTTTAAGAGACTTAGTTGGCAATGTCATTGCACTTACTACCAGCTTTTTAGCAATAACAGCCGGCATGGGTGGCGTATTGTGGACGGGAGTAAAACTTTCACCCATCCTTATTAATAGCCCTGCGATAATTATTATTTTGGCCATGGCAGACTGCATACACCTTATGGTGAATTATTCTCAAGGACTTGCTAATAACTTAGATAAGAAGACAGCCTTACAAAAAAGTATCGAAATAAATTTTGCGCCTATCATCTTTACGAGCCTAACCACGGCCCTCAGTTTCCTAGCTCTTAACTTTTCTGATTCCCCACCCTTTGCTCATATGGGTACCGCATCAGCCATAGGTATTCTCTTTGCAATGATTGCTTCCCTCACCTTTTTACCGGCAGCCGTGTATTACCTACCCTCAAAGGCAAAAGGGGTATCAAGCATGCCAAAACTTGGTGGGTTAGTATCGACATATCAAAAACATGGCAACCTTATCATCGTAGCATTCACTGTCCTCATCATTGGTTTATCGGCATTTATTCCAAAAAACATCCTTGACGATAACTTTGTAGAATTTTTTGATGAGACTTTGGAAGTCCGACAAGATATCGATTTTTTGACCGACAACATTGGTGGTTCAGCCGTTGTTAACATTAGCATTCCGGCAAAAGAGCAAGGCGGCATACTTGACCCTGAATATTTAACATTACTTGATGAATTGGATGATTTTCTATCTCAACAACCAGAACTACGTTTTACCACCTCGTTACTTGAGGTAATGAAAACCCTTAATCGAAATATGCATAACGATGACCCAGAATGGTATCGAGTACCCGACACAAGAAATCTCGCATCACAGTATTTATTAATGTATGAGATGTCCCTACCTTTTGGTCAGGACTTAAATAATTTAATGAATTTTGATCGATCTGAAAGTCGCGTTATTGCTGTGTATGATAAATTATCCGACAAAAATTTAATCCTTCTCGAAACCAAACTTCAAGAATGGCTGGATCAAAGAAACCTATCCGATGTAAATGCGACTATCGGCAGTTCAAGCTTGGCCTTTGCTCATATGCAATTTGCAAATGTTAATAACTTATCCAAAGGTTTTGTATTCGCTCTTCTTGCCATTTCCGTCTTACTCATACTGATGTTTCGCTCTTTCACGCTAGGTGCAATCAGTGTTGTTCCTAACTTGTTCCCTGCTGCAATGGCTTTTGGTATCTGGGCATTGATTGATGGAAAAGTCGGCTTTGGTATGTCCGTAGGTATTACACTAACCTTGGGTATTGTAGTGGATGACACCATTCATTTCTTATCTAAATATAAGTACGCAAAAGACAGCTTACGATACGACAATGAAAATGCGGTACGTTATGCAATGGACACTGTAGGTATTGCAATGATGCTAACGACCGTTATGATGAGCGTGGGATTTGGATCTATGTTATTTTCGAACTTTACACCCAATCAAGATATTGCGGCTATCACGATCATAACGATTATCTGCGCAGTATTTGTCGACCTTATCTTACTACCGATCATTTTGTTGAAAATATATAAGGAAAATGATTCGACGACTACTCCCAATCTCAACCAATCAATGGGAGCAATTTAATCTTAAAATAGGTTATTCACTCTGCCCCCCAGAGTGAATAACCTACCGTCACTATTTATTCCACTGATCAATAACCGACAACAACTGTTTTACACTAGGGCGTGTCTTATAGTCTTTTGATGTATGAGCCCATTGAACAACACCTTCTGAATCGACCAGAAAGGCCGACGATACTGCAATTTTATGATGGCCCTTCCCAGACCATGCTTCTAATTCAATGCCATAAGACTGATATAATTTATAAGTTTCATCATCAACATCCAAAGTCACGTCAAACGCATTATGAGCTGCAAGATTTGCATCCGATAACACAGGAAAAGGAATTTCGTACATTTTTGATGCAAGTGAGGCACCATCGACACTATCTGCGCTGATTAATACTGGTGTAACACCTCGTCTTTTAAACTTAGGCCACTCTCTCGTTAATTCACGAATTTGCAAATTACAATACGGACACCACCCGCCACGATAGAAAACAACCATCAATGGCCCAGTTGTTAACAGTGCCGAAAGATCCGTCTTTTTCCCATCATGGGTTTGGGCAGAAAATCCAGCAACCTTACTACCTTTTTTAATACCTACATCTTGATCATGGCTCCCCATCGATGCTTCGGGCGTTTGTTCTAAAACAAAATCACCTGATGCTTTTGGAAGTTTTAATGTTGGTTCTGCAGATGCCGTTTTTACCCATATAGTGAGAGACAAACCAATAGTTAATAATGGAACCAAAAAATGGCCAGCTAATTTCATCATTACTTTTCCTTAACGTTTAGATTGACCTGCACTATAGCAAGGGGCCAATAACAGTTCCAGCGCCCACCACATTATATGCCCCCCACCCTCAATCATCACTTCGTTTGAATATGATCTTGAATCGATTGAAACCGGAACAACGCCCCAAACATTAACCCAACGACAAAACCACCAATATGTGCTGACCAGGCAATACCCGCGACACCCGAACCCATCATAAAAGCATTAAACATCAACCACGCAGCCAAATACCAAACAACATTAAGTCGGATAGGAATAAACAGAATAGTAAAATACAATTTTATTTTAGGGAAAAGCACAAAGTACGCGCCCATCAAACCTGCTATTGCTCCGGAAGCCCCCAAAAACCCAGCCTCAGATTCTGACCTTATCAAGGTATAACACAACGTTGAAAGCACTAAACTACTCATATACAACATAACAAATCGTAGTCGCCCAATATAGTCTTCTACGTTGTCGCCAAATATATAAAGGAAATAGAGGTTACCTAAAAGATGTGCAATACCACCATGTAAAAAACCTGCAGAAATAACGGTCCACAATTGATCACCCGATAAAAACCGCGCAGGCACAAGAACAAACAGCGAGTGCATTTCTACCTGTGTAAGCTGCAGTATAAAAATAACAATCAGCAATCCAATAAGCCCAAGCGTTAATACCGGTTTATGATGTACTGGATTCCATGCCTCCACCGGCATGCCGCTAAATAACTGAAACAGATAAGATTTAATACCCGGCTTTGCATTGAGTGTTGACGAGTCACTTTGACCTGCGTGTAATACAATATCGAGAAGTTTTTTACCTTCTTGAGGGTCAATCCATAACCCTTCACATTCCGGACAGGTATCAACCTCTACCTTTTCATTATCAAATTCTACTCGATAAGTATTCAAAGTATGATAATCGACAGGGCAGATCAGTTTTTGTGACGTTTTCTTTTCACAAATTTCAGTTCCTTTCCAAATATCCGGTGATGCTGTTTTTCCAAGTACCGCGTTTTCTTTTCCCTTTTCGAGAAAGGTTCCACCGCAACGTATACAGTGATCAACCTCCTGACCTTTGACATCCTCTTTCATCAACATAAAGAAACATCGAGGACAAATAAGCCGCTCTGCTTTATTACTCATAATAAATTATCCATATTACCTTCCTTAGTGATCACGTCACGCATCTATCGTTCGAAACGTAAGATTAATCCTTGGTGTTGTTACTGTTTTTGTTGGCGGTAAACGATGAAGCCAAAAGCGTTGTGTTACACCCTTCATAATAAGTAAACTTCCATGCTGAAGATCCATCGAAACACTTTCTTTTGTATCTTTGTGCTTAAATGAGAGTTTTCGTTCAGCCCCAAAGCTTAACGATCCAATTGCCCCATTTTTCTTTAAATAGATCTCACCATCGCTATGCCAAGCCATACCTTCAGATCCATCATGGTAGAGATTCAATAAACATGAATTAAATGTTTCACCGGTTTCATTTTCCACCATGGTTTTTAAACACAGCAGCTCAGGAATCCACGGCAATGCAGTTTTTGTTGTCCTCGAATAGGTATATTCAAACGCTGCATCACCATACCATGCTACTTTGCGCTTGGTGATAATATGCTTACCTAGAATAACGGCCTCGTCACTTTTCCACTCAATACTCTTTAGCAAAACATCAAAATATTGGTTTGCATCAAAAGAAGGCATAATAGGCCCGTAATATTTAACACAACCATCTTTTGGCAGCCTATTACGTAGCTGCCCTGCCTCACTCTCAAATAAGTCCATGCCTTACCCTCCGCAAGGAGGTCGACTGTCTGACATCAATTTATCTAACGCTTTTTGGGCGCGCTTCGGTTGCCCCAAATCCCTCACCTCAATCATTTCACATTCATCCCGAATCATCTCTTCTATTCTCGTGGGATAATATCGACAATCATCGGGGCGATCCTCATAGATATCACACGTATATTTAGGCTGATTCGGCTCCTTTCGAAGCCAGGGACACAAGGTTAGTGGCTCCCCCGTCTCCGGATCTACCCAAATTTCTCCATCCTTAACATAACGAACTATATCTGGCCGATACCTATCCCACGACAGAATTTCCTCTGCCGATGCAGACAAACCACCGTCACTGTATTTCGTACAGCACTTGCCGCACTGATTGCAGTCTTTCACGTTTCGATTTTACCTTTCATTATTGCCAAACTTACCACTACAGACCTTACCAATTGAGCGCAATAATACCTTTTAATAGGTTATTTATGCATCACCTATTTTCCTATCCCGTTTCCTACGCTATATTGAAGCCTATCTATACTGTAACCAATCGCATTCCCCTTTTTCTCGCAGCTCTACTAGAGATCACCCCATGGACTTGGAAACACTGATCACAAACGCACGGCGAAACGAAGAGCTGTTACGCCAACTTCAAGCGATGGAGCTTAAGTTGCTAGCCTGTCGCCAATGGCAAGAGTTGTTTGACGTATTATTCGATCAGTTACCTCACACATTTAATATCGCTAAACTCGAAATCTCCATTATTGACCCTGATCGCAGGGCTCAAGCCTCAATTGAACGGCAGCTTGGGCCCCTCAGTAACAATAAATGGCCCTTAGTGCTCAAGAAAAAACTCTATAAAGACGATATTGATAGGCGAATGCTGCAAAAACGCGATATCGCCCATTTAGGGTTTACTTCCGGATTACAGCTCCCCTTACCTAAACAAGACCAATACTTTGGGCACGTCCGACTATTATCACGAGATAAAGATCGTTTTCAACCCGATATGGGCACCGATTTTCTAGCGCATCTTGTCGCCATTATTGCGGCCTGTTTTGAGCTTGTTATGCAGACTGAAGAAATTGCTCGCCTTGCGTACACGGATCCTTTAACTGAAGTAACCAATCGCCGGGGCTTTCATCACGCATATCAACAAGAGGTGGCTCGAGCAAAACGTCAGAAATCTCTGCTAGGATTTGCACTGCTGGATATCGATCATTTCAAACTCATCAATGATACTCACGGCCATCTCAGTGGTGATCGGGTACTTAAACAATTATGCTCTCTGCTAACACAAGTATTACGTCCATCCGATCATATTGGTCGAATGGGGGGCGAAGAATTTATGTTGCTACTGCCTGGCTGTGATAACACTCACCTAACAACAATTATGGAGCGAATTCGCGATATCATCTCACACACTCCGTTTGCAAATATTGACGGTGAAGCCGTTGTTGTCACTGTCTCTGGAGGTATTGGCACTGCAACTAGCCAACAACTAGGCGATATGAGTTTCGAAGATATCACCCGGCATCTAGATGAAAGCCTATATGAGGCCAAAGAGACCGGGCGTAATAAAATGGTACAGGCACAGTTTGAAAACGAATTCCAACTACCTTGCACCACGTAATGATTTATCACGTAACAGTTTGTCACCTAACATGCTTCGATCACTTATGCGTAGGCAACAACGCGGGTAAAAGCATACTTTCTAATAATTTTCTTTTCTGCTCATAGGTTTGTGTTATATCACTTGGCATTGTTAATAAAGAAAATAACACCCGTATCAACCAATCCATTAAATATTCTGCAGATAACCCCTGCGGCACTCGTTTTGCTAATCGTGCCGCTTCAATCACAGGTTTTACCACATCAATGCCCACCTGACTTAAATGGTTAGTCATCAACACAATTCGGCTCGACGTCGCCAATAAGTCTGGAGCAAACATTTTGCCCAATACGGGATGCTCAGGTACATAAATAAGCGCCAGTAACATGCCTTCAATAATAAACTCTGAAAAACTCTTTTTAATGGGTATTTTTATCGCAAGCTCTTTCGCCAAAGACACCGCCTCCTGCTCCATCACGGCAATAATCAACTCATCTTTATCTTTAAAATAACGATATAACGTCGATCGTGCCATTCCCGCTTCAGTTGCTATATCTTCCATACTTGAGTTGCTAATACCCGTTCGACAGAAGCAAGTGATCGCTGCGACCATTGCCCGCTCTGTTGCTGATTTTTTTCCGGTGTTGCCCATCATATTAAGCCATATTTCATAAACAGTAATATTGAAAATTTGAGACCAAACGGCACTCCTCGCACCACTTTCTCATCGATACCCTCAATTATGACCAATTTTTTATCGGACATCTATTGATATTTGTCCGATTAATGGCTATTTTGGGACATATGATTAGAACTGTCCGACCACAACCTTACTGGAGCGCTCCCAAATGAACCACATAAAGTCCATTGCCTTCACATCAAAACAACCTGAATTTGATTTTAATAACATTGACAGTAAGTGGTGCCAGTCTCGACATTTACGCGTTTTTTGGGAAGCCGTATCACTTATTACACCTGAGGCCGAAAAATATATCATGCGTTCCGTTCGTGCCTATCTAAATGAACCCATCGTAAAAGAAAACCCATGGCTTGAAGAATTGATTGAAGAGTTTAATGCTCAAGAAAGAGAACATACAACCATTCACACTGAACTCAATAAGTCATTAGATATCCATACCATCGCTTTGCGCTCCAAGCTTGAAGATACGATGCGCACGTTAACAAAAACACAATCCAAATTGGATAACCTAGCACTGACCGCTGCCTTGGAGCACCTGTTCTATTCAGTCATCAAGTTGACCTTTATCGACACCAATTTTTATCGCGACCCTACGTTAGACCCTAAAGTGCTAAAAGTGTTTATGTGGCATTGGTGTGAAGAACTGGAACACCACTCAGTATCCATTAATTTGCTATCGGCTGTCGATAAATCCTATAAAACGCGCATCCATGCCGCCTATAAAATGCTATGGGATTTTATCCCCGCCTGCACAGATATTATCATTGCGATTGAACGTCATTATTCACCCAAATATTATCGCTACAACGCAGCAGTTGATATTGCAAAAATTATTGGTTATTTTCGTAAAGGGGTTGGGGTCTCTGCAAAATATTTTGATATGAAATACGACATTATTGATGCAGGTGAATGGACCTGGCCCTATATTGAAGAATGGCGAGAAAATATAGGTTTTGCGGGACCTGTTGAAATTATTCAAAGTGATGATTTCAGAATGGCTAGATAAAAAACCTTCAACACAACACCAACACTAATAAATGGGGAGACAACTAGTCTCCCCCTCCGCCATCACCACCACCGTCTCCAGAACCCGGATCAAAAAAACCACCAAAATCTATTCCCCAGTCATTTCTCCCTCGCCATAATCCACTGAGAAAGAAGCCAACAACTATCGTAATAATGACTACCGGCGTAAACTCATGATGAAACCCGTAGAAACCTCCTCCAACCATTAGCAATATACCTAAGGAGGAAAGTCGAATTTTTAACTGTCCTGCTAGAAAACCACCAATAAAAAATAGAGGCATGCCAACATAAAGGGCTCCAGTGTATAACAGGTACACCGCAGCCAATCCAATCAAATATCCAACAATTGCCATATCATATGTCCCAACCCTAAAACCTATAATTCTAGGTTACAATCAGGGTTTGAGAAAGAGTATGTGATTTACGTGTTGGTTATCGTATATTTTAAAATCTCAACAACCTGCTCTGGTGTTGTAGCCCACGCCAGTGCTGCAGCATCCACTTCTTTAAGAGGATGTATAATATCCTCAGAGTGAAGCGTAATATAGGGCTTACCCAACGCAGCACAATTTCCGGCATCAAACGCTGCATTCCATTGCTTGTATTTATCACCAAAGCGTACAATCGCTAGATCACATTTATCGATAAGTGTTTTGGTTCTCAATGCATTTACTTTAGCTGACTTATGGTCTCGCCAAAAGCTATTCTCTTCGGCTCCCAGCAAATCTCCTGCACTATCACTTGCTTCATGATTCGTTACCGCAGAGGTAAAAACCACTGATAAATTGTGAGACGCACAACCATCAATAATCTTCTGTCGCCAATCTGTGTGTATTTCACCGGAAAGATAAATATTCCATTCCATTTTAACGCCCCTGAAAGTTATTATCGTGATTTCTTTGTTCTATTTGATGTGGTTTTTTTTGCTTTATGCGCTTTTGGTGCACCGTCATTGGACTTCGCACGACGAATTTGCGTCTTACTGGTTTTATTACCAAGGCCAGAAGGCTTATTTCGAGTAATGCGTTTAATTAATACATCACGATTGGTCACTTCAAAGCCTTCACGGGTGACACGTTTAATTGGGGAGCCAATAATACGCTGAATACGGTCTAATGTTTTCTCTTCTTCTCGACTAACAAAAGAAATAGCATGACCAGTATTTCCAGCTCGACCTGTTCGACCAATACGGTGTACATAATCTTCTGGTAAATAGGGTAGATTGTAATTAATAACGTAATCCAGCCCCTGGATATCCAAACCACGAGCCGCAACTTCAGTAGCGATCAGCACTTGTATTTTAGCGGATTTAAAATCAGCTAAAGCCCGACGACGAGAACCCTGGCTTTTATCACCATGACATACCGCCGCCTGCACCTTGCCAGCGCGAAGTTTTGCCATAAGCTGATCGGCTTGTTCTTTGGTACTAGTAAACACTAACACCTGAAACCAGTTATATTCTTCAAATAGCTCTGCAAATAAATCTAATTTTCGTCGCTCTTCTACAGGGTAGATAATATGCTCTACTGTATCCGCAGTAGCATTAAGCTTGTCGACACGAATTTCTGTATGACGTGTTAACAGTTTATGTGCAAGCTCATTAACCACCGGGGAGATTGTGGCTGAAAACAGCAACGTTTGGCGTTTCTTTGCCGTATGTTGCAACAGGGTTTGTACATCTTCGATAAATCCCATATCCAGCATACGGTCTGCTTCATCCAAAACGACAAATTCAACACTTGCCAAGTTAACGTTACACAGCGTCATATGTTCCAATAAACGTCCAGGTGTTGATATTAAGATATCAACACCTGCTTTTAACTTGGCCGCTTGCCCCCCCATCTTTACACCGCCATATATCGCTTCCACTGACAGGGGTAAAAATTGAGCATAAGTACCAATGGTATTCGCCAATTGCTCAGCAAGTTCTCTTGTAGGGGTCAGAATCAGTGCCCGCGGAGCGCTCGGAATCGTCGCCTGAGGCTTATCCGCCATCTGTTGCAATATCGGTATCGCAAATGCCGCTGTTTTTCCTGTGCCCGTCTGAGCGCTTGCGAGGATATCCTTGCCGCGGCGCGCAGGCGTAATCGCCTGCACCTGAACAGGTGTCATCTTGCTATAACCACAAGAATCAATGGCTTGCTGTATCTCAGGGGCTAAATCCAGTGATGAAAATTTCATGCTTATTCCTCTGTAGGCATCCGCTACAGTCAAAAAACGAGGGCGAATTATACAGGTTTTTGAGAAATAGATGGGGCTGATTGAGATTTTTGTATAATTAACAGCCTAACGAAACCACTTAGGTGTCAGATTGACTATTCGTAAAACACAAAAAGATAAGCCCAGCAAAAACAAGGATAACGGACAGCGAAAGCACTTCGTTAAAAAATGATCGATCAACAAACGCTATAATGGCAGAGAAAACAGAAAGAGTTGCCGCAAATGATGTTGCCTTTGATAACAATCCACCCTTCCAAAGATAAGGAATTAATACAGTAAAAATCACGGCAATACCCCCCCATTTAATCCATGTAAAAATACTAAGAAATTCCAACTCAAAAGAAATTGACTCTTCAGCCAACAAGTTGCTCATGATGTTCAATAGCTGCAAATTTTCAATACCATCAGCAATCCACACAATAGGGGCAATCACAACACCCGTTAAATACACCCTTTTTTTGGATATCCTATAACAAACCCAACAAAACAAACCTAAGAAAAGCGAATATGCACTCATAAAGACATAGTCTAACTTTATGCCAAAACGCATGGCATCAATCAAATCTGTTCGTTGAACCGCATTATCCCATGCTAATAATTTTTCTATCTCGTCTTTTGTTTCAATAAATTCAAAAGCAATAATAGGTGTAAAAAAACCTTCGGGCATTTCCGGTGAACTCACGGGAAATGCCCCTGCCAACATAATGCCCATAAGAATAGTTACAACACCGGCTATTCCAGCAGTCCTTTTAAATGCGTTCCCTTGTGCACTTTGCTTCAATTCGTGCTCCACTTTTTGTTCCACCTCATGCTCCGTCACAATGTTTCACTATTTACTTTAAGTACCTATCAACAATTTTTACAGCACCTTTTACAGCACCTCGAACGTCACATCTGCATGTTCAATCAATCGCCCAACAAGTTTGTCGCCAAAAATACTGGCAGGCGTCCAAAAGCCACCTTCCTTACCTGTTTTCTTCTCTCCCTTATAAAAATCCAATGCCAAACACGCTGCCGCCTGACCCAGCATCTTACTGGTGGATCCATAACCCGGATCACCTTGCCCCGTAACCTTCGTTGACACCGTCTTTCCTGTAGAGGTTTCACCCATAAAACGCAGATCATAATACCCCTCAACTTGCTCCTTAGGTGAAGGGCCTGCTCCTGGTTTAGGTAAAATGTAACGCTCCAATAGATAACGTGAGGGTTTCAACGACACACCTAGTAAAAACACCCCGAGTCCAGCAACCATTGCTGATGCTCCCAAGCACCCTTTCCAATCCTTACCCATCAACATCGCTTCATCATAAGTAAAGTCAGCGCCGTATTCTGAGCCCGCCAAGGCATTGGATCTAAAAACAATTCGAGTATTAATGCCTGCCATTACAAAGGGGCCAGTCCATGCAGAAAACGCCTCATCCCAGGTTGGCTTATTGGTATTAAATTGTCGGACGTTGTATCCCGCCTCACTTGGACAAATTAAGTAAGGGTTTGCCAGTTGTTTACGCAAAACTGGGTCTTTAGCTGCTTCTTTGGTGATGTTCACCATACTTGCGATAGTGCCACCAGACGCTCCACCTTTAGCAGCTTTTACGCGCATTTTAATATTTTGGCAATACTCTCCCTGGGACTTTTTCGCCTGCTGCTGAGTGAAATACACACCCAAGTCTGATGGAATAGAATCAAAACCACAAGAATGCACTATACGAGCACCGCTTTTCTTAGCACTCTGCTCATACTTATTCAGCATGGCGTAAATCCATTGTACTTCACCAGTTAAATCACAGTAATCTGTACCATTTTCAGCACACGCTTTAACAAGAACTTCACCGTATAACGCATATGGCCCAACGGTAGATACCACAACCTTCGTTTGTATACATAGATCTCGCAATGCACTTTCATCATTTGCATCCGCAACAAGAAGTTCAATCTCAGATAGCCCAACACGCTGCTTTACTTCTTCTAGCTTACTTTTGGAACGACCCGCTATAGCCCAATGCAAAGACTCTTTGCCTTCACCATTAAAATTATCCGCTATATATTTGCAGAGTATTTGACCAACAAAACTTGTTGCACCAAAAATAATCACATCATATTGAAGCGTGCTCATGAGAAGTTCCTTTGTAATGATCGAGAGATAGCACGAAGACTAACAAGCTTTGAATGAAATCGGAAGATAGCAAAGGGGGGCAATGGGGGCCAAAAGAGTGAAGAGGAAAGTCATACGAAAGAAGGTGGCCACACCGCCACCTTCCCATTTTTTACAAAATACCCATTTAGATCATTTTTTCTTGCAACATCCACTGATAACAATCGTTAAACATTTCATTCAGTGAACAGGTACTAAATCCAAGCTCTTCTTCTGCTTTTTTAGAGCTAACCGCCATAGTGTCGTTCAGCAAGGTGACTTTTTCCGGTGTTAATAACGGCTCAGCATTGGTAATCAGCGAAACCTTACCCAGAATGAATGCGACTATATTTAACAACGACTTAGGTAACGGGCGCGTAGGTGTTTTAATATTCAGCAATCCACCAACCGTATCAAAGACTTCCTGGTAAGTAGCATGCACTCCCCCTAACAAATAGTTCTCACCTGTTCGCCCTTTGTCATAGGCAACTACGTGAGCCTTTGCATAATCTCGAACATGACCAATAACACTAGAACCTTGAGGTATACCTTTCATAGCGCCTTTTTTAAGGTTTTCGAAAATAAGCGGGGTGTAATTGTAATCCAACGATCCAACGATCTGACAGGGGTTTAGAATAACCGCATCTAGCCCTTTTTTAATGCCATTATGAATTTCTTGCTCGGCAAAAAACTTGGATTTGTAATAGTTAATGCCACTCTCCATCGCCTTAGATGGCGTTGTTTCTGAAACCTCTTCCCCACCAGGTTTTCCAAACGCGCCAATGGATGAGGTATGTATCAAACGTCCGGCATTTTTCTTTAATGCAACATTGACAACATTCCGTGTACCTTCAATATTGACCTTATTCTGCCATTCATTCTTTTTTTCCCACATGCTGGTATCTGCCGCCACATGAAATATCGCATCGACATTATCCGGCACCGTTGCCTCCAAAGAAGAGATATTTAGCACATCCCCTTCCACCTGAGTCACCGGCATTTTATCCAGATCAGACGTTCGTGACGTACTGCGACGCAATGCAATAACATCCCAACCCTCTTCGGTTAATTGCTTTACAATATGCAACCCCAAAAACCCGGTACTCCCTGTAACAAACGCAGTTTTCTTATCACTCATTCTTTTAACTTCCTACTTTTATCGCCCTAACATTCTAAATATCGTACAACCGGAATTTGCTCAATTTTACACCAGGAGGTGCGGCAACATCCGTTGGCACAAAATAATCTGGAACTAATTCAGATCCAGGAACTACGCTATATTGCTCAAAGTCTCGCACACCTTCATCAAATAGCAGACTATCATCAATACAAAAGTTTCCAGTAAACTCTTTCGATGGTTTCGATACAATGGCATAAGCTGCATCAGCCATAATAGTTGGCTTGCGAAATTCTTTACGTAAGTCTTCCCCACCATGTACAACCGCAGCAGGCGTTTCCACACCAACCCGAGGCCACAGTGTATTCACCGCAATACCATCTTCAGCAAACTCTTTTGACCAACCCAAAGCATATAAACTCATCGCGTATTTTGATACAGAATACGGCGAAGTATGTTGAAACCATACGGGCTTAAGGTCAAGTGGTGGTGACAAGCTTAGCACATGAGCGTTATCCGATTTAACCAAATAAGGATGGCAGGCTCTTGTTACCAAAAACGCGGCTCTTTCATTAATATTAAACAACAGATCATGACGTTTTGTGGTGGTCTCCATAGAAGGCTGAATCCAGAACGCCCCGGCATTGTTCACGCAAATATCAATACCACCAAAATGCTCTGCAGTCTGTTTAACGGCAGCATTTATATTATCTTCATCTCGCACATCAAGCACGATAGGTAACGCTTTGCCGCCAGCCTTTTCTACAATATCTGCCGTTTCATGAATAGTACCCGGTAATGTTGGGTGTGGCTCCGAGGACTTAGAACATATCGCGACATTCGCTCCAGCCTGTGCAAAACGTTTAGCAATAGCTTGCCCAATACCTCTAGACCCACCGGTTAAAAACACGGTTTTTCCTGCTAAATTTTGTTTCATACTTACCTCTCAACTCTTCGCTTTCAATTCTTCGCTTTCAAGATCATTATTTATGATCGATACAACACTACGGCAATGATGGTAAAAGCAACAAATTCACCAACGGGCAAAAATATCATCTCAACAAACTGTTCGGGTGGAAAAATCGCCGTAACAAGTCGCATAAACCCTAATAATGCAAACCCTACCGCACTGGCTTTATAAATCTGTTGTTTTGTAATAGCATCATTTTTGGTATGCCCAACAATTAAACCCCAAGCGACAAACGCAGAACCAGCACTGGCCAAGCCGTATAAGACAATACCTAAATTTTCGAACGCACCTCCCGGAAGTGAATCTGATTGAAAAGCATCAGGCATCGGCAAATAAACAACATAAACTGCGACCAAAGTAACCCCAAGCAAGATCAATACTTTTGAAATAAGATTTGGCAAAACACCTTGTGAATCCGACATACATTCTCCCCAAAAAACCGTTAATAATACGTTTAAAATTAAAATCAGCCCAAAAAAAAGGTGCCCTAAGACACCTCTTCCTTAGATCTACTTATAAATTAAGCTTCTGCTTCCGCCATTTCTGCAGCCATCGCTGCCGCATTTGCATCATCAATCGCCTGCTTCTGTGCAGGGATAGGGTTAATTGATTCAACGGAGTATTGCTTAGGCTCATCCCACGTATTTGCGACATCTGCAGCATCAACATAAAACTGGTTATACCATTGACGTAACTTATAGATTGGACCATCACCATCACATAACACAGGGTTATCAACACGAACCTTGCTGTGCCAGAAGTGTACGTCTTCGAAAAAAGCGGCCTGTGTTAACTGAACATACCCTGCCACCATGGCGTCACTATCTTCTTTTGACATGCCAGGGAACAATTTCACCATTACACCAAAACGCAAATCAAAACTTTCTGTACCTGTTGGTATATGTGACACCAACAATTTTGACTCTACGGGAACACCGTTCATTTCACCGCTCATCTCGGTGATCATATATGCCGGGCCATAATACGTCGCGGTCGTGGTTAGAATCGAATCACCCGCTAAGCGAGGGCTTTTTCCTTCCATATGTTGAACGGCGATATGTTTATGAAAGGTATTTTCAAACGTCATAGCTTCAGCCGAATGCACAGGGCCAAAATGCGCCTTGTCCGCCATATTATCGACCAACTCACGACAGTTAGTTTCAATGGGTATTAATGAAACATCCCAGCCAGACCATTCATCAGTGCCAAATGCCTCAATCGTTGGAGGCATTTCGTCCTCTAAGGGAGCGTTGTTTTCAGGATCGTTATACACAAAAGCCAAACCGTTACGCTCCAATACTGGCCACGGCTTAATACAGGCTTTCTTAGGAATATTTTTCGCGTAAGGAATATCATCACATACACCATCTTCACCCCAACGCCACGCATGCATTGCACAACGTAGAGAGTTTCCTTCCACATAACCTTGAGAAAGATCTGCACCCATATGTGGACAGTACCCATCGAGAATAATTAACTGCTTATTCTCACCACGAAAAGCAACCAGGTTCGTACCAAAATATTTTAACTGCACAGGCTTATCGCCAAACTCTTCAACTTTTCCTAAACAGTGCCAACCACGAGCATAACGCTCCTCTACCTGTGCCGCTTCAATTTTAGCGTACTTAGTCATCTCTCTAGCCTCTCAACTTAGCTCTCAATATAGAATGCTTAATAGTGTTCTCTCTACCCCTGATAGAAGTAGTCGGATAAGCATAAAATATCAAGGCGCTTGTTATTTTGCAACAATAATGCAAATATACTTCTAAAATAACAAAATGAAGATAATTGCAGTCTCTTACAAGACAACTATCTTTAACACTTACTATTTTGAAAATCGGCATATTTTCAAGGAGTTATCCCATGGAAAACGAACAAAAAATCGCAACCGTCAAACGATATATCGACGCCCTGAGTAATGATGATTTTGATGCCATCAAAGACATCTATGCTGACAACGCCACAATTGAAGACCCTGTGGGATCTGAGCCCAATGAAGGCATCGAAGCCATCCTAGCGTTTTACCTTCGATTAAAGGGCATGGGTGTTAAATTGGCGCTCACCGGCTCTGTACGTTGTGCAGGTAATTCTGCGGCATTTCCTTTTACCGCTACAGTAGGTGGCAACACCTTAGAAATCATTGATGTATTCGAATTTAATGACGCTGGAAAAGTACAATCAATGAAAGCTTATTGGTCCCCTGAGAATCGCGTATAAGCCCTACGACAAAGCTTACGACAAAGAAAGCCAAGCCATCACATAACCAAAGATGGCTTGGCTTTTATCTAAACTGAATTTTTACGCACTCTTCTCTTCTGGACCAAAGTAATTCGACATCGCCTGAAACCATGTCATATACGCCATATCACCCTCAATTTTTATATCACCATCCTTGATGCCCATTAAAAATAAGGTCTTATCATTTGGATTTTCACCCATCTTTTTAATAAGCTCCATGGCACTTTTTGAATTTTTAAATACAAAAGCCATCGTTGGATTATCATGAACCTTTCCTTTGGAATGGGTTTGACCTGCATCAAAGGCAAAGTAACGTTTTACTTTTAAGTCTTCTGTTTTAAATTGCAAAACGACCTGATAATCACCAATAACCTTTTTAAATCCTTCACTCTTTTTAGAAAGAGAGTTAATACGCCAAGACAATATCCACAACAAAAATCGAAATAACATAATAACTCCTATCCATTCATCTATGGTGCTTAATACCGCACTCAATATAGTGCTTAACTTTATAAAAAAGGATTATCCAAATATCTTCGCAAAGAACCCTTTCTTCTGACCATCGGTTTCCGCTGCTTTTGCACTTTCAGCTTTGGCGCTGTCAGCTTTATCACCTTGTACAGATTTTCCGACTACCGCACAGTCCATTACAGATTTACCCATAATAGTACCAACAACAGATCCCTGTAAATTCTGATCTTTATCTACTTGAGCAGAATAAGATAACGTCATCGGCACAGGTTTGGTCAATTTACATTTCCATGTCATGGTATCGCCATTTGTGACCACACCACTTAATACCTGCTGCGCCCCATGCTCATCATTTAACACATGGCCTTTAATAGCTCCACCCGACGTCTTTAATACAAGGCGACTAAATTGATCGCCAACCGGTGATTTAACGGTAATATCCCATACGTTATCAACCGTATCGATCTTAATAGCGTCAATATCATCTAGCTTTTCTTGGGTCGCTGTTAGGTCATAAAACAACTGATACTCTTCCTCAGAAAAGCCTAGGTTTTTCAGATCATCAAAAGTACTGTCTACTCGAAACGCTTTAGTAATGTCTTCACCCATCATTTGTTTAATCGCAGGTTCAACACTATCCATATTCATATCCACTTCAACAGCGGGCGTCTCAACCATCATAACGCGTGCAAATTTCCCGCCACCGACAGAGAACATCTCTCGCGTGATATCACATTTCTCATGGCATAAATACGATACCACTGGGGCCAAACGATCAGGCTGAAAATCTTTTTCTAAACGATCTCTAAATTCACTATCAGGCAACAATGCAGATAAACGTGTAAACGCTGCTGGCATCAATACGTTAACGTTAATATTATGCTCTTTCCCCAACAAACCTACATTACGTGTTAATCCAATCAACGCCGACTTCATTGAGGGATAGGTAACTTGAGGACTAAATCCTAATACCGAATCCGATGCCGTATTAATAATACGACCATACTTTTGCTTCACCATGTGAGGCCAGGCGGCACGCATCGTATTAATAGCCCCCATCACATGCACACCAAGATGCATCTCTACTTCATCTTTATCTATATGCGGGAATACCGATGTACTCGCAATACCGGCATTATTGATAATGATGTCAATACGGCCCCAATTTTTGATCGCTGTTGCAACCATTTTCTCTGCTGCGGCATAGTCAGAAACACTATGGGCATCAGCGATCGCCTTGCCTTTGCCAAGCGCATTTATTTTTGCTGCAGCATCATTAGCCACTTTTGATGTTGGTTTACCGTCAACCCCGAAAGTACCGCCGCCTAAATCGTTAACGATGACATTACAGCCATGTTCAGCCAAATACTTTGCATAAGCGAAACCAAGACCACCACCTGCACCCGTTACGATTGCCACTTTACCGTCAAAATTGAAAGACATACTGCTTTCTCCAGAGCTGTTTTATTAAATTTGTCAAAAAACCAAGTATACAATGTATACTGGAATTGCTATGGTTACGCAAGTTATATTTGCAACAGCATTGCAAATATACGTATTAGCCCATAGACACAACGAATGCATTTAGGAGTAACGATGCCAGATTTCAATAAACCCACAATGATCGAAACCAATGGTATTCAGCTGGCAATCTATGAAGGAAAACCCTCCGGTGACGCACACCCATACCCCCTTATTTTGTGTCACGGCATGCCAGAGCTTGCCTATTCCTGGCGCCATCAATTTGATGCGCTCGTCGAAGCTGGTTTTCATGTAATAGCGCCTGATATGCGTGGTGTTGGGCACTCAGATGCACCCGCCAATAAAGAAGATTACAAACTCAACATTCGGCTAAATGACTTACGCGGCGTGCTAACGCATTTTGGTTATGAGAAAGCAATTTTTGTAGGACACGATTTTGGCGGAGCCATTGTGTGGGGTATGGGACTTTATTATCCAGAATGTGTTGCTGGGTTAATATCTATGAATTCCCCGTTTGCCGATATGCCTATCAATCCTGTTGAACTGTACGAGATCATGTACGGGCCAAAGAATTACTTCGCCTATTTCCAAACAAAAGATTGTGAGAACAAATTCAATAGTGATCCCGCTCGCACATTTCGCTTCTATATGCGAAAAGATACTGGTAACGGCACCAACCTTTCTCGCAACAAAAAACATGACCCAGAAAGCATGTCCCATGTCCATTGGATTCATGATGATGAAAGCACCTGGCCCGGAGAAGTGATACCCAGCGAGAAAGAATTACAGTACTACGCAGACTCGTATGCGCGCCACGGTTTTGTTGGAGCACTAAATTGGTATCGGTGTTTGCCTTATGATTTTGAGCAACAACAAAAAACCTTCCCGGATGGCTTGCCTAAAATCAAACAACCTGTTCTTGCAATTGGCGGTGAACTAGATTTTATCGCCTCCCACGTGTTCTACGATATTCTTGATGACTATTGTACGGACTGGGAAAAAATTGTAATTCCTGGATGCGGGCACTGGTCTCAACAAGAGAAGCCAGATGAATTAAATACGATAATGGTGGATTGGTTACAGAAACAATTTATGTAAAATTTTTAAAATAAAAAAGGGGGAACTCATAAAAAAGTTCCCCTTTTTTATTTCTAACGAATCACATAGGCATTAACCACTTGCCAACATTTCATTAATCGCTTGAGCAAATTCTGTTCCAGAATCTTCCTGTAAAAAGTGCCCACCTTTTAACGTAATGTGATTCAGCCCTTTCGAACCCGGAATGCGATCTCTCATGTATTTATCTCCACCTTTGGTAATCGGATCACCATTACTGAAGGTGGTTAAGAAAGGTTTCTCCCATTTCTCTAGCGATTTCCACGCCTCCCTATTCGCTTCCGTTGCAGGGTTGTTAGTATCAGTAGGCACTAAACGCGGAAATGCTCTAGTACCTATTTTATATTTTGATGTTGGAAATGGCGCATCGTACGCACGTCGCTCATCTTTGCTTAATGATTTAAACGAACCAAACTCTATAATTCTTGCAATAGGAAACCACGGGCTGTGTAACGCAAAATTCTTCCAAATTTTAAAAGCTGCCGGGGCTTCCTGATCCCCTGTTGGCAACATACCATTTCCTACAACAATAGCTTTAAACCGAGAAGGGTTTTCTGCGGCCAGTCGCAATCCAATCAACGACCCCCAATCTTGGCATACCAGGGTAATATTTTTAAGATCCATTTTTTCAATAAATGCCAACATCCAATCCATATGGGTTTGATAGGTATAATCGTCTATTTTTGTTGGCTTATCTGATTTCCCGAAACCAATTAAATCAGGAGCAATGACACGATGTCCCGCAGCTGCACACACCGGAATCATATAACGATACAAATACGACCAGGTTGGCTCTCCGTGTAACATCAATATAGGATCCGCAGATGCTTCCCCCTCATCCACATAATGCATTCTTAAACCATCAACATCGACATAATTTGGCTCAAAGTTATAGTTTGGCAATTTATTAAATCGTTCATCGGGTGTTCTTACAAATTCGACCATAATTATCTCTCATTAATTTTAGAATGATTGCTCAACTACTGAGCAAATAAATAGGATATAAATTACTGATATGCCTGCAATGTAAAATCCACCGTTGACTCCAATGAATCTATATTGCTCTGATTTTTACTTGCCACCAACAACCCTGACATTAAATGTGTTAATTGCCCTGCCGCAGCCTTACAATCTAAATCTTCTCTAATATCACCATTGACCTGTGCAACCTGTAATTGCTTGTACAAGCCTTGTTCTATGGTTCTAAACCCCCGCTTTATTACAGTACTGACACCGGGCTTAGATTTTCCGAACTCTGTTGCAGTGTTCACCAACAAACATGCATCTCCTCGAACTTCTTTCGGGACTTCTTTAAAAGACGAAACAATAAAATCACGAACAGTCTGCATTGGATTATCTGTTTTAGAAAAGTAATGAGTAACCCGAAATGCGACTACCGTATCAATGTATTGACTTAATGCATCCTCAAACATCCCTAGCTTGCTACCAAATTCATGGTAAATGCTACCTGGGGTCAAACGAGTCGCCTCTTCTAAGTCTTTCATCGAAGTAGCATCAAAACCCTTCTTCCAAAAAACCATTATCGCGAGCCCTAGTACATGCTCTTTATTAAAAGACTTAGGTCGTGCCATATCAAATACTTCGCCGTTGTAGAGCGACCATTCTAAAACAATGATCGACATTTAATCAAGTACTAAAATCTCCCATCAAAGACCCTGATCCACCTATTGTCTTCAAATAGGTGGATCAGGGTCTTTGATTTCGGTAGGGGGGGAGAGTTTAATCGTCCAACAACTGATGAACCTATGTATAATCTCCTTACAATTGACGGAGTCGGTAATAATCAGGAAGTACCACAATGAAAATCACACCAGAAGACTATGCCATTTTGGAGCGCGCGGTAAAACGCACAATGACCCTCACTGGCCTTACCCTGGACAATTACACCTCTCTTGGACTAACCGCCAAACGTTACCGATGGGATATGCTAGAACAAACACAAATCAAGATAGGTGACGGCATCAACATTGATGGAGACGTGAACATTTATGCCTATGCGAACGATAACCATATTGATACAGCCCTCCGAAAAATCACCAAGACCAAATAGCCCTGCCGGACGAGTTCAAATGTGACATTAAAAACCTGCTACGCTATAAGACATGAAGATATAGAATAATTGGCTCCAATATACTGAATATAACGTATAAGAAACTAACTGCGTTACACAGCCTATTAATATCAAAAAACTAAATTTAGTGAGAAAAGTAATGTTTAAGTCACTACAAGAGAAAAGCAAGCTATTTGATCACCCAGAGGACGAAGCAATTCACCTTGCACTAGCTTCAGTGCTATACCACATTATTAGCGCTGACAATTCTGAAAGCTTTAAAGAACTAGAAAAATTTTCATTGATCTTACAACAAGAATTTGATTTAGATGAGAAGCAGATCGAGCATCTCCATCAAATAGTAAAAGCATCTACCA
>MAAC01010461.1_pt1 | contig 46680 bp, 42 predicted proteins | sample 1115981 | NCBI WGS metagenome assembly MAAC01 (sample SAMN04961126, study PRJNA320927) | seawater metagenome | isolation source: sample BD02T64 sea water enriched with oil for 64 days | place: USA:Gulf of Mexico | collected 2013-07-27 | reverse complement strand
ATTTAGCTGCGGACAAGATTCTTATAGCCACAGGTTCCACGCCGACAATACCCGCCATACCCGGTCTATCGCAGACACCCTACTGGACTTCCACTGAAGCTCTATTTGCCACGCAGTTGCCTGAACATTTGCTGGTGTTGGGATCATCGGTGGTGGCACTGGAAATTGCTCAAGCCTACCGGCGTCTTGGCAGTAAAGTGACCATAGTGGCGCGTCATACTTTGCTCTCCTGCCAAGACCCGGAGTTAGGTGCCCAGCTGGCTCAGTGTCTTGTTGGCGAGGGCATCGATATTCTGATCGACACCCTGGCATTAAGCGTCAGCCACGACGGTCAACAATTCACAATGCAGACAGCTAAGGGATTGTTGCACGCCGATAAACTGCTAATTAGCACGGGTCGACAGCCCAATACCGAAGCACTGAATTTAGCAGCTCAGGGGGTGACCACAGACAGTGCCGGGGCGGTGCAGGTCGATCGGCAGATGCAGAGTTCAAATGCCGATATTTATGCGGCAGGCGATTGTGCCACAATGCCACAGTACGTTTACGTAGCGGCAGCAGCAGGGAGCAGAGCTGCTGTTAATATGACCGGGGGAGAGGCACAACTAGATCTTAGCAGTATGCCAGCAGTTATTTTCACCGATCCACAAGTTGCCACTGTAGGGCTGAGTGAACAGCGGGCAGTTGAGCTGGAGATAGCCACACACAGCCGAACTTTAAGTTTAGAAAATGTCCCCAGGGCTCTGGCAAATTTTCAGACAGCGGGGTTTGTGAAACTGGTCTGTGATGCGCAAAGCGGGCGTTTGCTGGGGGCGCAAATCCTTGCTGAGAATGCCTCAGAGATGATTCAAACCGCTGCCTTAGCAATTACCAATAAGATGACAGTGACTGAACTGGCGAATCAGCTATTTCCCTATCTGACCATGGTGGAGGGGATCAAACTTTGTGCTCAAACATTTACTAAGGATGTGTCTGAGCTTTCATGTTGTGCCGGTTGAAGCAGTCGTAAGTGGTAAGTGGTAAGTCGTAAGTGGTAAGTGGTAAGTGGTAAGTGGTAAGTAGTAAGTCATGCGCCGATAATTATTGGCGTAATCGGAGTAATTATAGCGGCTATGATGCTTTGGACTGCCACTGGCAGTTACTGTCTATCTGGGCATGTTGATGGTATTGGGGGCAAGTATTCTGGATTTGTTGTTAGACCGGTGAAGTGCCGAGTAATCATAGTCTTGTAACAGGCAGAGGCTTCAGGATTTACCCGATGGAGTAGAGCTGATTTACGCTCTATGCTAGCTACCGGGCTAAAGGGGCTGTCGATGCGCTATAATGATTGAAAATATGAAAAGTGCCGTGTTAATCGCAGCAGCTATGCTAAGATGCGTCTTTTTTTTCACTGATCTATACTTGTATTGTACTTAGATCATACAGTGACTGCGATTGATGCATAACCAAACGGAAAACAAATGACAAATAACACTATCATCATAGGTATTACCGGTGCCTCTGGATCAGGTAAAACGTTACTCTCTAATACCTTAATTGAACGTGTTAGCAGCACAGAAACTGATGATATTGGTTTGATCTGCGAAGATTCTTATTATCACTGCCAGGACCATTTGAGTATGCAAGAGCGTACCCAAGTGAACTACGACAGCCCCAAATCTAAAGAATTTGATTTACTCTGTGATCATCTGGAAGCGCTGATTGGCGGTGAAACTGTACAGATCCCGCAGTACGATTTTGTCAACCATACCCGCTCGTCGGAAAAAGTTAAAATGCAGCCGAAAAAAGTCATCATAATTGAAGGCATTTTACTCTTTACTCACCGGCGTTTACGCAAATTGTTAGATGCCAAGATCTACGTTGATACCTCTTTGGATTTTTGCTTTATCAGAAGATTGAAACGCGATGTGGGTGAGCGCGGTAGGACAATGCAATCGGTGATCAGTCAGTATGAAGAGACAGTGCGTCCCTCCTTTTATAAGTTTATTGAGCCGAGTAAAAAGCATGCGGACGTGATTATCCCCGGTGGTGGAGAAAACCAGGTGGCGATTGATGTGCTCTCTACTTATGTGACTAAATTGCTGAATAAATAATCCCCTTCACTAAGCCATCAGTGCTATTGCGCTGAGCGTCGTTAAAGACGCTGTTACCCAAAACTGACAATGCAGGCTGTGTAAGCAGCCTGCAACATAAACTGGCGAATTATAGCTCTAGATTAATCTGCTTGATTGTCTCCTGCGTCGTTCTAACCGCGTTGGCTATCATTCTAAAGTTGACCATAGCAGCTGCGTAGCCGTCTAAACCCGGCAGTACCGCTGCAGCTGTGGCATCTGAAACTATTTGCACTTCAAATCCCTGCTCCATAAATTCGCGCATATGCGACTCGGTGCACAAGTTGGCCGACATCCCGGCGAGAATGATTTTGCTAATTCCGCGCTTTCTCAACTGTAAAATCATGTCGTTAGACTCGGGGCCGTATACTTTGTGTGGGCTGGTGACCACTGTTTTACCGTTGTTAATGTAGGGCTTGTAACGCTCTAACCAATCGGCACCTGAGTTGTTAAAACCTTCGGTTGTCAATGCGCCTTTACGGTCAAACATGCCCATGGCGTGCATGGCTTTTTCCAGTGCTCCCCCATGCTCCCACTCATGATCGTGAGGAAAGTAGTAGTGCGGAGAAACGAATACAGGTATGTCTTTGCTCTGTGCAATTTTAAACAAACTCTCTATGTTCTCGACTGTGTTATTTTCGGTAACGCTTTTTCCTACTAGTTTCCAGGTGACTCCATCCGGGCTCAGAAAGTCATTCTGTGGGTCGGTAATCACGATTGCTGTCTGGCCTTTCACAAAGCTGACACCTGGGTCAGGTAACCCCGCCGCCTGGGCTACAGAAAGTGTCGCCGCTAGGCCCAGAGCGATGGCGGTTATTTTCTTGCTGAATTTAAACATTGTTTGTCCTCTTGATTTGTCTTCGTAATAAGTAATGCTATTGTTGCAAGGCGTTACATAAGTGTGAATGTCGCAGTGTTCAGATTAATTGTCTGTTTGTTTTCAATTGGGAGTGTGGGAATTAAAAAATGGATGTATTAGGGGATGTGCTAAGGGTGTTGCGACTGCGCGGTAGTCTGTATTTTGATGCCTGTTTTTGTGCGCCTTGGGGGATGCAGGTATCGCACAGCTCCCATGCTAGTTTTCATATTATAGTCAAAGGCGATGCATGGTTAAAACTTGGCTCGCAAGCTGTACCTATCAAATTACAGGCAGGTGATATAGTGCTGTTTCCAACCAGCGCGGCGCATACAATCAGTGATCAGCTGGACAGTCAGTGTATAAAAGGCGAAGAAGTAGTAGCGGCCTATCAAAACCAACAGCCGTTGTTTGCCGCCAAAAACACTGAAAGCACTCAGCAGGAATTCAACATTATCTGCGGTTATGTGGAGTTCGATCGCGCTCTTTCACATCCGTTTTTAAAAAATTTGCCAGAATTAATTCATATAGACGAACAACTGCGCTCGCGTTTTAAATGGCTGGACAGCGCCATTGAGCAGATTGTCTTAGAGACTTCAGAGCAACAACCTGGCGGTACAGTGTTGATCGACAGATTTACCGAGATACTGTTCATTCAAATGATCAGAAGTTACGCGCAAATGCAGCTAACACAGCACAGTTATTTTTCAGCGCTGTTAGATAATCAACTCTGTACTGCGCTGTCATTGATGCACAATGCACCAAACAAGAACTGGAGCGTGGAATTACTCGCCGGTGAAGTAGCGATGTCGCGCTCGGCTTTTTACGCCAGATTTAATGACTATATTGGCGTTCCTCCGATGAAGTATCTTTTTGAATGGCGCATGCTGCAGGCCAAGCAAAAAATAGAAAGCAGTCAAAAAACTCTGTCGCTGGTGGCTGAAGAAGTAGGTTATCAGTCAGACAGTGCATTTCAAAAAGCTTTTAAAAGATTCTTTAGTTATACCCCGGCTTCACTGCGCAAAAAAAATAATGCTGATAACGATAGCCGCTAATATGCACTTGCCATGGGTTGGCTTAAGGAGGCTGCGTCACCTTTTATAGAATAATAGACTTGAGTTTTTTTGTGGCATCCAGATTACAAGTTACTGGCTAGGGTAGCATCCTGTAGCGCGCGAAGGTGTACTGAAGAAGGCTGCTTGAGGTAACAAAATTAAAGTGCTCAATCGCAGATGAACAGGTATGATGTGCAATTTATTATGAAATCATCCACTCACTGTTTATTGTCATAGGGTATGCATGGAAACTAGGAATAATTTAGCCAAGCTATTGTCTGCTGGAATTATGTTAACGGCGTTAAGCCCCGTTGTCTTCGGTGCAGTGCACAGTCATGCCGGCCCTGATTCTGTGGCAAAATTTCACCCTTTGTGTCTGGATGTATTAAAACAGTGGCAAGAGGACGGTGGCGCAGTTGACATGCAAAGCTGCGCACAGCAATACCAGAGTTCAGAAGTCTTAGAGACCGCAGAGGGGGCATACTACGCGCAACGTCCCAAAGGGCAACCAGGTTATATGGCTTATAAACCTATTGGCAGTTTAGATGATTCAATGGAGCTGCTGCTGGTATACGATAAACGTTCACAAAACCCCATTACTTCCATTTACTTTATCGGTAAGATTCCGGGGGCTGAAATGACACGGGACTTTCTGACCACTATAGAAGAAGGTGGCGACAGGTGTTTAGGCGGGGTAAGCGATGCTAGGTTGCTCTCCTCTTCACTCTTGGAAGTGGACGTGAATGCTACAGTGCACCAGATGCTGACTTTTATGGACGACAGCGCCAGTTCAAATACATCCACTGTCTCATTTAAGCCGAAGAATTATCAAGCCTATGCCTGCGCCGGAACGATCACTAAGAACTATGACCTATTGACCAATAAAATGCATTACTCCAAAGTCTCTTTTACCCGGGATGAGTCGCGCAAAGTGATAGATAAAAGTGCTGTATGTTACGATCAATATGTGGCTGAGAACCTCCCTGAAAACAAAGTGTTAGATATGACTGAATATGCACAATTTCTAGTCGATTACAAAAAGAGTTGTGGGGCGGTGAAGTAATAGCTGATGCGTTTTTTACATACCTCTGACTGGCACATTGGCAGATCTTTTCACAATGTGTCACTGCTGCAAGACCAAGCTTATATTCTCGAACAGATTATTGACATCGCCCGCACTGAAAAAGTAGCCGCTATCCTAGTGGCAGGGGATATCTACGATAGGTCGGTACCCCCCGCCACTGCGGTGGAGTTACTTGATCGCGTAGTTGATAAAATAATCGTCGAACTAAAAATTTCCTTAATTATTATCCCCGGTAATCATGACAGCGCCCAGCGTTTGGGGTTCGCCTCCAGGCAGCTACAGCGCAGTGGTTTATACATTTTAGGTGAATTGCAACCAGAGCCTGAATCTGTGGTGTTAACTGATGAGCACGGTGAGGTCGCGTTTTGGGGGTTGCCATATGCGGACCCGGCGATGGTACGCAGTGCCTTTAAAGTTGAAGCCAGCAGTCACGATCAGGCAATTGAAGTGCTTTGTAATGCCGCTATCGGACAATTTCAGCCAGGGCAGCGCAACGTCGCCTTGAGTCATTGTTTTATCGATGGTGGCAGCGAGTCCGATTCTGAGCGCCCTTTGTCTATAGGTGGGGCCGACCGAGTCAACTGGCAGCACTTTAGTGAGTTTGATTATGTGGCGTTGGGGCACTTGCACGGACGTCAGTTTAAAGGTCGACAGTGCATCAGGTATTCAGGCTCAATTCTCAAGTATTCCTTTTCTGAAGAGCAGCAAATTAAGTCGGTGGCAATTGTCTCTATGGGCGCGAAAGGTGAATGCGATATTCATCAGGTCGCTCTGCAGCCGCTGCGCAATATGCGCTCTATCACCGGTGAATTAAAACAGATATTAGAGTGCGCTGAGGAAGACCCGCATCGGGATGACTACTTGCTGATAAAGCTGACCGATTCACAGGCGATTCTGGATGTCATGGGAAAACTACGCGCCTGGTATCCGAATATTCTGCATTTAGAGCGACCGGGGCTAATGGCGCTTAAATCAGCAACTGGCATGCAGCCGCAGCAAATAAATGCCAATGAGATGTCGATGTTTACAGATTTCTTTACCCAAGTGATGGATAGAGAGCTCACTGGTGATGAGTCTTCGCTGGTGCAGCAAATAATAGAAGACTTGCACGGTGAGGGGAGTCAAACATGAAACCTCTGACGCTTAAAATCTGTGCATTTGGACCTTTCGCAGGTACTGAGTTTATCGACTTCAGGTTGTTGGGCGAACAGCCGTTATTTTTAATCAATGGGGTTACCGGAGCAGGCAAAACGACCATCTTAGATGCTATCTGTTTTGCGCTGTACGGTAAAACCACAGGTGATGAGCGCGAGGCAACGCAGATGCGCTGTGATCACGCCGGGGCTAATGAGCTCACCTGTATAGAGTTGTGCTTCGCTATTAATGAGCGTTATTACCGGGTCAGGCGTATTCCCGAACAGTGGCGACCTAAGGCCAAAGGTGAGGGATTCACCCGTCAGTCTGCTGAGGCTCAATTATGGGTCTCCAATGCAGCCGGTGAGGAAGTCCGGGTGCTTGTCTCGCAGAAAGTAACAGAGGCTAACCGAGAGATAGAGTTACTAACGGGCTTAAATGTTGATCAGTTCCGACAAGTAATGGTGCTGCCCCAGGGGCAGTTCCGAAAATTGTTGATGGCAGATTCCAAAGATCGCGAGGCGATTTTCAGCAAGCTTTTCTCAACTTCTATTTATAAGCGGATCGAGAATCAATTAAAAGAGCAAGCCGGTGCACTTAAACGCGAAGTAGGTGATTTACTGCGTCTTCAGCAGGGATTGCTGCATGGCTTAGGTTTTGATGATGTCGCTGGGCTAGAGTTGGCCATTGCGGGGCTGCGCTCACAGGAAAAGAGTGCCTCAGACTCTAAAGTGCGACACCAGCAGCAATTTTTGATCCATACTAAAGCCTTTGAGCAGGCCAAGAACTTACAGCGCAGTTTTGAGCAAGTGCGTCTGTTAGAAGAGCAGCAGCTACAGCTCAAGCAACATCAAGGTCATATAGTTGCAGTTAAACAGCGATTGTTGAGGGCGGAGGAGGCGCAAAAGATTGCCGCTACTTATCAGAGCCAACAGGAGTTATTGCAGCAGCTACCGCTGGCACAAGAGGCTATTAATCAGTCGCAGCAACAGTTGGAACAAAGTCAGATAATCTTTGAAGCAGCCCGTCAGGCGCAGCAAGGCTCTGCGTTAATCAGACAAAAAATCGATACAGGTAAAGCTCAACTATTAGAGTTTAAGAGATATTCTGAAAGTGCCAAGGAGCTGAGTCAAGCGCAGAGCGGCAGTCAGAAACTGTTAAACGAGCAGCGCCAATGCCAGCGTAATCTTAGCAAAAGCACTGCCCAAATTGACGACTTGCAGCGCGAGAAACGGGGCATCAGTGAGTCATTAGTGGCGGCGGAAATAGAGCTGAAAAAGTTGGCAGATCCCGCAATAGTACTACTGGAAGCGCAACAGAAGATCCAGCAATTGCTGGAAATTGAGAAACTACAAAAAGCGTTAGAACAACAGCAGCAGCAGTTGCAGCAGTTAAAAGTTTCAGGTGCAAAAGTGAGCGCCACGGCCAGTGAAAAAAGTGACGCTGTAAGTAAATTGGAAATACAGTGGCACTTATCTCAGGCGCAGCGCCTGGCGCAGCAATTACAGGACGATCAGCCCTGTCCGGTTTGCGGGTCTATTGAGCATCCGGCGATAGCGACTACGGATGTTGCTTTAATTACTCTGGAGCAGATAGAGAAGGCTAAAGTTACAGCTGCACAGTGGCACGAAAAGCTAGATGCTCAGCGCGACTTGTATGCTAACACCAGAGCCCAAGGTAAAGCGCTGGGGCAACAGATTACAGCGATGACAGAAAGTTTTGTTGCATCTGTGGCCGACAGGGATGGGGGAGATGAGTATCGTGATTTGCTGTACTGGCGCCAACAGCAGGAGGAGGCGCAGCGCGCTATCACTAAGATAAGTGATCACAAAATACTGTTACAACGTTCAGAGAAGAAAACCAGGCAACTGGATGAATTAGAGCAGCAGGCTCAGCAATTACAGCTACAGCAAACGCAAATTTTGATAGAGGTAGAGCAGCAGTTGGCAGTGGTAACTGATCAGTTAGCCCGCTGTGTAGAGAAATTACCTGAAGAATTTCGTCAGGCGGGGGCGCTGGAGCTGGCGGTCGCTGAAAAGAGTCAGATGTTAGCGAAGCTTGAGCGCGAGATAGAGCTGCTGGCCGATCAGTTTATCAGCGCCCAGGGGGCAGAAAAAGCAGCCCAGGCAAAAAATCAAGCGCAGCTAGAGCTTTTGCAACAATTGCAGCACAGAGTAACGACCGGGCAAACGCTCTGGGATACTGCTCTGCAGGGGAGTTTCTTTAACTCTGAACTCGAGTACTTGCAGGCTTGTACTACTGTCGATATTCTTGTGCAATTAAGAGAGGAAATAAACACTTACGATCAGCAGCGGAAGAAAATTGAAGGTGCTTTGCAAGCCCAGAAAACACTGCTTGGCACTGCTGAGGTTGCAGATATGGTGCTGTTGCAACAGCAGTTAGATGAGTCTTTGCAACAACAGTTAAGCGCTGAGCGGCTGTGGTCTGATATTGACAAAGAGCTAGCGACTTTAGTCAGTGGTGCAAAAAAAATTAGTCAGACTCGACAAAAAAATCTGAAGTTAGAACAGCAATATACAGTTGTAGGTACTCTCAGTGACGTGGCCAATGGTGCTACTGGTGACAAACTCAGCTTGCAGCGCTTTGTGCTCAGTGCGCTGCTAGATGATGTATTGATCGAGGCGAGTTCACGGCTACACTCCATGAGTAAGGGGCGCTACCAGCTGCTGCGTAAAGAGCAGCGGGCGAAAGGCAATAAAGCCTCGGGGTTAGAGCTGGAAGTTGACGATGCATACACCGGAAAAGTTCGGCCGGTCTCCACTCTTTCAGGTGGGGAAAGTTTTATGGCAGCGCTAGCGCTGGCATTAGGTTTGTCCGGTGTAGTACAGGCTTATGCGGGTGGTATTGTTCTGGATACGCTGTTTATTGACGAAGGTTTTGGTAGTTTAGATGCCGAGGCATTGGAGCTGGCAATACGGACCTTGATCGATTTGCAGCGCTCTGGACGGATGATTGGGGTGATTTCCCACGTGGCAGAGCTAAAAGAGCAGATGCCAGTGCGCATTGACATTAGTACTGATCAATGTGGCTCGCACTTGCAGTTGGTGTGTTAAGAGTCTTTATTTTCCACAACATTTTTTATACTTTTTGCCGCTGTTGCAAGGGCAGGGATCGTTTCTGCCGGTTTTAGTCGCTGCAACGGGCTCGGTACTGCGCTGTGTCTGCTCTGCAAAGGTGCCGTCGATATAGCGCCAGTATTTTTTCTCGCCGACTGCTTCTTTGAGAAAGCGAGAGCGCTCGTGCAGCAACTGCAGTTGTCCATCCTCCATATACCAAGCTTTGAACTCGACAAAGGCAGTATCGTCGAGCGCTTTTGAGCTATTGATTATTTGCAATTCGAGCCAGTTAATTTCAGCGGCGCTGGCGATTTCATCGCGTTCAAGGTGAGCGTTGCAACTCGAGTGATAGCTGTTGATGACAAAGTCTATATTGTTGATGACAAAGGCAGTGTAGCGAGCGCGCATCAACTGTTCAGCGTTAACGGCTAAGCTTTCGTCAGCGTGGATTAGCGCGCAGCAATCGGCGAGTTTTTTTTCAGATCCGCAAGGGCAGTTTTTCATTCAGGTTCCTAAAGGTGTTGAGCCGGCTCGACTATGTTAGTCGTTTTTGCAACTGTGCGCGCTAGTTAACTTAGACTTTGGTCTAGGCGCGTCAATCCTTTGTTAAAACTGGTGTCATTAATCCCTGAATAAGTGGAATTATCCATAGCCTATTGTCAACTATTCGCGGATAATGCTGGGTTCTGATTTTTCGTCATTATCTTGAAAAATATAGACGTAGCTCTAAAAGAGAGAAGATTAACTAACTAAGAGAATAGCAATGAAACGTGTAGGTTTTGTCGGTTGGCGCGGAATGGTTGGTTCTGTGTTAATGCAGCGTATGATAGAGGAAGGCGATTTTAATCACATTGATGAGCCCGTGTTCTTTACCACATCACAAATTGGTCAGGAGGGTCCGGATATTGGTAAAACAATTCCAACCTTAAAAGACGCGACCGATATTGATGAGCTGAAAACGATGGATGCCATTATTTCCTGCCAGGGTGGAGACTACACAAACGCTGTTTATGCTGATTTGCGCAGTGCTGGCTGGAAAGGCTACTGGATAGATGCGGCCTCTAGTCTACGTATGGCCGATGACAGTATCATTGTTTTAGATCCGGTTAATCGAAACCTCATTGATAAAGGCATAGATTCCGGGGTTAAAACCTTTGCTGGCGGCAACTGTACCGTGTCGCTAATGCTGATGGCGCTAGGTGGATTGTTTAAAGCGGGCCACATTGAATGGCTTACATCGATGACATACCAGGCGGCATCCGGGGGCGGTGCCCGTCATATGCGTGAGCTAATCAGTCAAATGGGGACAATACACAACAGTGTTGCCGATCAGTTGAACAGTGGCTCGGCGATATTGGCGCTGGATGAAAAAGTTTCTCGCACGATGTTGAGCAGCGAGATGCCGGTGGATCAATTTGGTGTGCCGCTGGCCGGAAGTTTGATTCCCTGGATTGATGCCCAGTTAGATAATGGTCAAAGTAAAGAAGAGTGGAAAGGTTTTGTCGAAACTAACAAGATTTTAGGCAAACTAGAGACCCCTATTCCAATTGATGGCACTTGTGTACGCATTGGTGCTATGCGCTGTCACTCTCAGGCTTTTACAATAAAGTTAAATAAAAATATTCCTATCAGTGAGATAGAAGATATGTTGGCAGAGGCCAATGATTGGGTGAGTGTAGTCCCGAATGATAAAGAGAAGACATTGACTGATCTGACCCCAGCTAAAGTAACAGGTACTTTAAATGTGCCAGTTGGCCGGTTGAGAAAAATGAACATAGGCTCGCAGTATTTAAATGCCTTTAGTGTCGGCGATCAGTTGTTGTGGGGGGCGGCGGAACCATTGCGTCGAACCCTGCGAATTTTGCTGCAAGCATAAGGCTTAATATTGGTGTGTAACAGCCCGATTTATCGGGCTTTTTTGTTTTTATTTGACGCTTTTTATGAGCGTGGCCAGCTTGTGTCCTTAAAAGGTCTTAAGCGGTAAGAGTATAGGTGAATTATGAGTATGACATATGATGTAGCTGTTGTTGGTGCAACAGGTTTAGTAGGTGAAACAGTGCTGTCCATATTGGAACAGCGTGATTTTCCGGTAGGTGCCATCTATCTGCTGGCTAGTGAGCGCTCTGCAGGCACTAAGATTCAATTTCAGGGCAAAAATATCAGCGTTGAAAATTTACAGGACTTTGATTTTTCGCAAACGCAAATTGCCTGGTTCTGCGCCGGTGGTAGCACGTCTGAAAAATATGCTCCGATTGCCGCAGATAGCGGCTGTATTGTGATAGATAATTCTAGTTTCTTTCGCAACGATTTCGATGTTCCGCTGATTATACCCGAGGTCAATCCGGACAGTCTTATCAATTACACCGCCCGCAATATTATCGCCAATCCGAACTGCTCTACTATCCAGATGTTGCTAGCGTTGGCACCAATCCACAGAGAAGTGGGGATCGAGCGCATTAATGTCTCTACCTATCAGGCGGTTTCCGGCTCTGGTAAAGCAGGCCTAGAGGAATTGGCCAAGCAGACCACATCTCTGCTCAATGCCAGGGAAGTCGAAGTGAATGTATATTCGCAGCAGATAGCGTTCAATGTGCTGCCGCACATCGATGTTTTTCAGGACAATGGCTATACCCGTGAAGAGATGAAGATGGTCTGGGAAACCCATAAAATTTTAGAAGATGAGAGTATCGCTGTTAATCCAACATGTGTTCGGGTGCCGGTTTTCCATGGCCACAGTGAAGCTGTGCATATTGATACAGCCGGGTATATCAGTGCGGATGAAGTGCGCGCGCTGCTGGGAAATTCAGAGGGAGTGGAAGTTATAGATTCGCCACAAACACAAGAATACGCCTCAGCTGTGGTTAACGGCAGTGGTTCCGATAAAGTGTTCGTCAGCCGTATTCGCGAGGATCTGGCCGGCAATAATGGCATCAACTTATGGGTGGTCAGCGATAATGGTCGCAAAGGTGCTGCCTTGAATGCGGTGCAAATAGCTGAATTATTAATTGAAAAATATCTGTAATATCCTATAAATAATATACACTTATTATTTATAGAGACTAAAAGTAGAAGATTGATGCCTATTTCATTGACCTGTAGTGGCTAAATAGGTATCTTCTTTAGCTTGATTTGCGTGATAACTTGTTGATTTATCTACTGCTGTTAGTTGAATAAAAGCAAGTTTACACAGCGGCTGCAAATACATCGCTTTTCTGTAGTCGGCTGTTTTCTTGACGTTTTTTCTCAACTAAGTGCGGTTGGAGTATCGGTCTTTATTGATAATAAGCGCTGGGAACAAGGCTAAAATAATAAATAGCTTTAAAACTATGCAAGACAGTCGATAATAAATCTAGTTGGATGATCAATAGTTGTCAGCAAAGTTTGAATATTTAGGTTAAGGGATAATAGATGCTTCGCAAACTTGGTTTAAGTATTGCCATAGCTAGTGCATTGTTGGTTGGTAAAGTTAATGCATTGGGTTTAGGGGAAATAAGGGTTAAATCTGCCCTGAATGAGCCGCTTCATGCAGAAATTCAGCTGTTTCAGGTCAAGAATCTCAGTCCATTGCAGATTAAATCCAGGATGGCTGATCTGAACGATTTTGCCCTCTCCGGATTGGCGACGCAGCGCGCCTTATCTGATGTTCGCTTCCAGGTTAGAGTACGTCCCAACGGTACCGGTAGAATTATATTAACCTCTAAGCTGCCGGTTACTGAGCCCTTTATGAATTTTTTAGTGGAAGTTAACTGGCCCAGCGGTCGTTTAATTCGCGAGTACACTCTGCTGTTAGACCCTCCTTCCTATAAAGCTGCGCAGAACGATAGAAATTTCAGCGCTAGTGATAGTACCAGTAAAGCTAAGCCGGTTGTGCGCAAAACTCAGCGCAGACCTTCGGTAAAAAAAGCACCTGCGAACGTAAAGTTATCTAAAGGTCAGTATTATATTCGCTCAAAAGATACTCTCTGGGATATTGCTGTTGCCAACAGGCCCAATAAGGGTGTGACATCACAGCAAATGATGGTGTTAATACAGCGCAAAAATCCCCAGGCTTTTCCCAATGCCAACATCAATGTGATGACTGCGAATGTGGTCATAGACTTACCGACGCAAGCCGAAATAGATGCTTTTAGTGCCAAGGACGCTAACGCTGAAGTACAGCGGCAAACCAAGTTGTGGAAAAGTGGTAATTTGCCTAAAGTAGTAGCGCAAAAGCCGACCATTAAAGCGGATAGCGAACAAAGTGCCGAGGCGCTCACAGAAGCCGGCAGCGCTAAAGCTAAGCAGCCCAAAAGCCCAGCTGACAAAGCGGATGATAGTAAAAAAACGCAAGCAGACAAGCAGGCAGCCACATCTGAAGCCGCCATGGCTGAGGCAAAAGCTAAAGCTGCTGCGGATGGCAAGCCTCTAAGCGGCGAAAAAGGCATGCTCAATGTTCTGACCCCAGAGGAGGAAGCTGCACAACGTGAGTTGAAGACAAAAGCTCAGGCGCTGGTCCTGGCGGCCGGTAAAGACTCTAAAAAAATTGAAGAACTACTAAAAAATAATGCTGAGCTGGATGTTAAATTGGCGCTCTCACAAGAGTCTATCGATGCGCTGCAGCGCGATAACGCTGAGTTGAATAAAAAGCTAGAGACTATTGCCAAACAGCTTGAAGATATCAATAGACTCATCATGCTTAAAGACGAGCAGCTGGCGGTAATGCAAGATGAGCAACAGATGGCTGCACAGCAGCAAACCGAGAAAGATCAGCAGCTCAATGATCAAAGTTGGTTGGACAGACTACTGGCGGATCCCATAGCAGCAGTTGCCGCTGGTGGAGGATGGTTGCTGGCGATACTGGCCGGTTTGCTCTTATTGCTAAGGCGCAGAAAAAAATCAGAGCCTGAAGATGATGAAAAATCCGAACCCTCTATAAGTTTGCCCGATGAAGTAATAGATGATCAATTGCAGGGATTGGCAGAGGTTGACGACCCCGCAGGATTGGATGATTCCGCGGATATGGATGACTTGATGGTCACCGATGAAATGGATGACCTCGACCTGGATCTTGATTTAGATATGGATATGGACCTGGGACTGGATGAATCCCTTGAAGGTACAGTTGTGCCTGGCATAGATGAGCTGGCGGGAATGGAAGACGATGATTTGGCTGCGGAGCTTGAGGCGCAGCTAAACCCGGATATAGATGATGACGATGAAGACTTAGATATGTTAGAGGGTATTGACAGTCTGGAGTTTGATTTAGGTGAGAGTGATGCAGAGTCTGATTTAAGTGCAGAGTTAGATGCTGAAGAACAAGCTATGGCAGAGTTTACAGCTGCGATGGAGGAGGGCAACGATCAGGCTGAAGAAGTGCAAGATGATGAGCTGGTTGTTGATGAGTCTCTGGAAGCTGTGGCACAAGAGCTGCCTGAAGTTGATCTGGAGTCCGTTGAGGAATCCGCTCGGGACGATGAGCTGGAAATCGAAATCGCTGAAGAGCCTGCTGATGAAGTCGATGATACAACAGTGGAAGAGCTGGAAGTCGATATCAGTGAAATTCCCGATACAGTGACGTCTCTGGATGAGCTGGAGGCACTAGAGGGGCTTAATCTAGAAACCGAAGAAGATTTACTGGCTGAAACCGAATTGACTCTGGATCTCGATGCAGAGGAAGGTGTACTTGACGAATTGGCAGATGAGGCCAGTATAGAAGATGAGTTATCGGCTGCTATGCAAGAGCAGAGTGCCACACAGAGTGCTGAAGAAGTGGCCGATACTATCGGCGGTAGTGAAGCTGAAGATTTGAATGAGGCTGCTGCTGAAACTTCTCTGCAGTTGGAGGACGATGAAGGCTTGTCGCTAGAAAGTGCCGCTATCGATATAGAAGAGGACGACATGTCTTTGGATAGTGCCGCTATCGATATAGAAGAGGAAGAGCTGCAAATTCCAATGGATGATGCGCTTGACGATGTACTGGAAACATCCGGGGCAGAAAGTGAAGCGGGTGATTCAGAAAGCATTGTTGACGAAGCTGAAGATGCGGCTGAAGTATCTCCTGAGGCATTAGAAGAGCAGCTGGATGAGTTGTTAAACAGTACCGACGATGATATAGCATTAGAGGCAGTAGAACCTGAGTTTGATACTGACAACGAGGAAGATATTGATTTGTTGTTAGGTGAGGATGGCGTTCAAATGAAGTTGGATTTGGCGCGCGCCTATATAGAAATGGGCGATGCTGAAGGGGCTGGTGAAATTATTGCCGAGGTAATGCAAGATGGTGATCAGGCCCAGCAGCAAGAAGCTCAGCAACTGCTGAAAAATATCGAGACGCAATGATAGACTGATGTAAGTCGTAAGTCGTAAGTTTTAAGTAATAGCTAATTAGCTGCGCTCGATGAGTGCGTGGCTTACAAGAGAGTAGAGGAGTGAGGTTGTTTGTCAGATATGGAACAATCTAAACGACTAGAGGCGACGCAAGTCGCCTCTAGTCGTTTAGCGCTGTGCATCGAATATGCCGGTGAGAATTACAAAGGTTGGCAAAAGCAGAAGTTTGATGCCTTGCCAACCGTTCAAGAGCACGTAGAAAAGGCCTTGTCCAAAGTTGCCAATCATCCGGTCAGTGTTATTTGCGCCGGTAGAACTGACACTGGGGTCAATGGTACCTATCAGATTATTCACTTTGACTCTATTGCCAGCCGAGATCTGCGGGCCTGGGTTTTGGGGACCAATAGTAACCTTCCGCAGGATATTTCAGTACAGTGGGCGAAAAAGGTAGATGATAGTTTTCATGCTAGGTTTTCGGCTCTGAACAGGCGCTATCGCTATATAATCTACTCTAATGCGGTCATGCCGGGAATTTTGCCCAAGGGAGTTACCTGGACCCACAAGTCGCTAAACCTCGAATCGATGCAGCGTGCGGCGCAATTTTTAGTCGGAGAACATGATTTTAGCTCTTATCGGGCGGTCGCCTGTCAGGCCAAAAGTCCGGTGCGCACTATCTCGGATATCAGTTTGTACCGAAGTGGTGAGCTGTTGGTTATCGATGTGCAGGCAAATGCCTTTTTGCATCATATGATTCGCAACATTGCCGGGGTGTTGATGAAAATAGGGGCCGCAGAAGCTGAGCCAGAATGGGCGCAGCAGGTTCTGTTAGCGAGGGATAGGCGCGAGGGTGGAGTGACTGCGCCGCCACATGGCCTGTATTTTGTCGATGTTAAATACCCGCAAAAGTATCAGTTGCCAGCATCAAAACTGGGGCCGTATTTTATAACTGCCAGAGACTGAGCTTTCGGTGTCGGTGGTAGTTTGAGTGCGCTCTGAGATGAATCTCAAAAAGCGCTGAAAATTATAGTCCCTAAGAGGGATTGCTGGTAGAATCCGGCACTGTAAATATTCGATAAAAGTGGCTCTGGAATTCATGATATCACGTGTAAAAATTTGCGGAATAACGCGTTTACAGGATGCACAAGAAGCGATTGCTGCAGGTGCCAGCGCCTTAGGTTTTGTGTTTTACGGGCCTAGTCCGCGTTATATCGATCCCGAGAGTGCCGCAAATATAATCGCTGCACTACCTCCCTTTATTACTACTACTGCGCTCTTTGTGGATGAAGATCCCAAGCGGGTATCAAGTATTGTCGCTCAGACGCAAATAGATCTGCTGCAGTTTCACGGCGCGGAAGATGAAAATTACTGCCGTCAATTTAACACGCCTTTTATAAAAGCGCTGCGAGTACAAGAGAGTACAGATATTGCTGCCGCCGTCGCTAGCTATCCATCCGCCAGAGCTTTGTTGTTGGATACCTATGTAAAAGGGGTTCCCGGTGGAACCGGTGCGGTCTTCAACTGGCAGTTGATTCCCGAGCAGTTACGTCCGCAAATAATTTTAGCAGGGGGCTTAGACGCCACTAACGTCGCAGCGGCGATCGGGGCGCTGCGTCCTTTTGCAGTTGATGTCAGTGGCGGGGTAGAAGCGCAAAAAGGGATTAAATGTACCGATAAAATTCGTGCCTTTATGGCAGAGGTTGGCAGAGTCAATCTGGCTTGATTTTCGGGCGTAAATATTCAGCCTTATGCTGTGTAGCCCTTGAATCAAGCGCTAAGAAGTAGATCGCTGAAAAGCCTGAAGAGACTAATAAGATTAATGCTCAGATAAGTGTTATCTTAGCCCGAAGTGTTATTTGCAAAGCGTCCAGTAGATCGAAAACGCGCTTGCATAGAGATTATTTAACCATTTTGCTGGTAACGCATTAGCGGGCAAAATGAAAATTTATTAAAGCGAGCAGTTGTTTTACAAAGGCAATTGTAGGCTTTCAAGATTGTATCCACCTGCACAAGGTGGCATAGGAAACGGATTAAATATAATGAGTAATTGGTTTGATAAAATAGTCCCGTCATTGGCTCGCCCAAACGCTAAACGCGCATCAGTTCCGGAAGGGTTGTGGAAAAAATGCCCTAAGTGCGAGGCGGTTCTGTATCTTCCAGACTTAGAAAAAAATCTCAGTGTCTGCACTAAATGTGATCACCATATGCGTTTGCCTGCTCGTGCCAGATTGGAAAAGTTTTTTGATGCCGACACTTTTAGTGAAATCGCCGCGGATTTAGAACCGGTAGACAGGCTGAAATTTAAAGACACTAAAAAGTATAAAGATCGTATCACAGCGGCGCAAAAAGCCACTGGTGAAAAAGATGCCTTAGTTGCGATGCGCGGTGAAATGAAGGGTATGCCAATAGTGGCAGTGGCCTTTGATTTTCGTTTTATGGGTGGGTCGATGGGAGCGGTTGTGGGTGAACGTTTCGTCCAAGCTGCCAATATTTGTCTTAAAGAAAATCTGCCTCTTATTTGTTTCTCTGCTTCGGGAGGAGCCAGAATGCAAGAGGCCTTGATCTCTTTGTTTCAGATGGCCAAAACCTCTGCGGTATTAGAGAGAATGCGCATGTTAGGTATTCCCTATGTTTCAGTACTGACTGATCCTGTCTACGGGGGTGTGTCTGCATCTCTGGCGATGTTAGGTGATCTGAACGTCGCTGAGCCTAATGCGTTAATTGGTTTCGCCGGCCCGCGCGTCATTGAACAGACGGTAAGAGAAAAGCTGCCTGAGGGTTTTCAGCGCGCTGAGTTTTTGCTGGAACACGGGCAAGTAGACATGATTATTTCGCGCCTGGATCTGCGTGATCGGCTGTATAGTCTACTGTCGATGATGGTTGAGCAATTTCAGCCTCCTCAAGTCGAAGCTGAGCCTGTGGATGCTGCTGAGCTTAAGACTGACACAGATGCTGTGACTATAGATAACGAAACACAAGTTGCTGCAGACCTAACCAGTACTGAAAAAACAGTTTAATATTTAACAACAGCCGCAGTTTTTTAGCGGCTTTTTTATTGATGATCAATGCATGAACCGCAGTGAGTACAATTTAGCCCAGTGGCTAGAGTGGATGGAAAGTAATCATCCGACTGAAATCGATATGGGTCTGGCCAGGGTCTCCCAAGTGTACCGGCAAATGGGACTGGACTTATCTACCTCAAAAATTATCAGTATTGCAGGTACCAACGGTAAAGGATCCACCACAGCACTGTTGGAATCTATCTATAAGGCAGCAGGGCTTCGTACTCTGGCCTACACTTCTCCACATATGTTGCACTATAACGAGAGAATACGTCTGGATGGAGTAGATGTTGATGATGCGTTACTGATCGCTGCCTTTACTGCTATAGATACAGCTATGGGCGTTGCTGACTCTAGAATCTCCCTCAGTTATTTCGAGATAAGCACACTCGCTGCTATCTATCTTATCGCAAAAGTTAAGCCTGATATCGCCCTCTTGGAAGTAGGATTGGGCGGAGCACTGGATGCCGTCAATATTGTCGATGCCGATCTGGCGATAATAACCACGTTATCTATTGATCATGTCGACTGGCTCGGTGATGATATTGAACAAATTGGCCGTGAAAAAGCCGGTATTGCCAGATCGGGCAGGGCTTTGGTTTGCGGAGAATTACAGCCGCCGAAAAGTATTGCGCTGCTGTCTTCTGAGAACAATATTAAACTTTACCAGGCGTCTACTGATTTCTCTTATGATGTCGATCAAGAGCAGCGTCAGTGGACCTGGAAAGGTCTTGATCAGCAGGGGAATCGCTTGGTCATTGGCCACTTGCCGCTACCTGAACTGCCGGTACAAAATGCCAGTACTGCACTGCAGGCGCTCAGTTTGTTGGGAGTCCCGTGCTCAGAGGCACAAATCCAGCAAGGTTTAGCGGCTGCTAAAGTCACAGGCCGACAGCAGATAGTTACATTTTGCGGGGCTAGTGTGTTGCTCGATGTGGCTCATAATCCTCAATCCGCGCAATATTTGGCGGCATCGTTGCAAGCGCAAAACTTAACTGCGAAAGTACATTTAGTGTTAGGAGTTCTGGTTGATAAAGATTGTCAGGCGCTGGCACAGGCGCTTGCGCCACTGGTGGTTAAATGGCATTTTGTCAGCTTAGATGTTAGCCGTGGACAAAGCGCACAACAGCTACAGCAAAAGGTATTTGAGTTGGAAATCGGTGCGCAGCGCTCTGCTTGTTATGAGAATGTTGAGCAGGCTTTACTGGGTGCCATTGAGGATGCTCAATCGGATCAGCAAGTAGTAGTGGCGGGCTCATTTGTTACTGTAGCAGCTGCTTTGCAGTTGGTTGTGGAAGATAAGTAGATGGGTTTCAGTGTTAGCAGTGCCGGGCGCTCGTCTGATGTATTATGCCGGCGATAGCGCAATTGTGTTGAACAATGAGGATTAAATAGATGGATTTGAAGGTTAAAAAGCAGTTGATAGGTGCCCTGGCGCTAATCTTTATTGTGATGGTCTTCTTTCCGCTGTTTTTTGCTGGGGATGGTTATCGTGAGAGACATTTGAGTTCGATAATTCCCGAGCAGCCAGTGACTGAAACTTTTCAAAGCATCAAGCCGCTGTTAAAGCCATTACCTGAGACTAAAGCGCTGGCGGCACCGTCTGTGAGCAATAGCAGCGCAGTTAATAAGGGCGCTGCAGCTGGGTTGGATCAACAGGGGGTTCCCGTCGCCTGGACTCTGCAGTTGGCAAGTTTTAAGGATTCCGCGAATGCCCGGGCGCTGCGCAAGCAGTTGTTGAAAGCCGGACACAAAGTTTACTCGCGTAAAACCGGTGCTCTGGTTAAAGTATATGTAGGTCCTGAGATGAACAAGCAGCGCTTACAGGCATTGAAAAAAGGTTTGAAAGAAGACTTCGGTCTCGATGGGTTGTTAGTAAGGTTTACTACTCAATAAGTGTTAGGGGTTACAGTTTTGATGAATTGGACTGACTTAGTCATTCTGGGAATTATGTTAATATCTGCGCTGTTTAGTTTAAAGCGTGGTTTTGTTAAAGAGGCGCTGTCGCTGATTACTTGGGTTTCGGCCTTTGTTGTAGCGCGATTGTTTTCTGGGGCGTTGGATTTACTGTTAGAAAGATATATAGAAACGCCTTCTATACGTATAGCGACTGCTTTCGCCGGGTTGTTTGTGTTGATGTTAATCGCCGGGGCAATAGTGTCAAACTTGGTTGCTATGCTGGTTAGTGCAACTGGTTTAAGTGCCACTGATCGAGTGTTGGGCATGGGCTTTGGTGTAGCGCGCGGAGCGCTGGTAGTTGTGGTATTGGTCGCATTAGCTGCGCAGACCCCGGCTGTTGAAGATCAGTGGTGGTCGCAATCACAGTTAATACCGCATTTTGTTTTAATGGAAAGTTGGACCAGGGACGTCGCTGCAGATATAGGTCAGGTTATCTGGCAGGTAGGTGGTGTGGGCTCATAGCGCCATGCTATATAGGTCCAAATTGGCGGGCCTGAACCTGCGTCGTTAAAGTGCTGTCGTTGGCAGTGCGATGAAAACTATATTACATAAATTTCAAAACCCTTGAGGTGCTCCAAATGTGCGGAATAGTTGGCTTGGTTTCCAAGTCATTAGTTAATCAGACAATCTTTGATGCGTTGACCGTATTGCAACACCGCGGCCAGGATGCTGCTGGCATGGTTACCTGTGAAGGGAATCAGTTCTTCTTGCGTAAAGACAATGGCTTGGTGAATGAGGTTTTTCGTACCAGGCACATGAAAAAATTACTCGGCAATATAGGTATAGGGCATGTGCGTTATCCGACTGCGGGTAGTTCATCAGCGGCTGAGGCTCAGCCATTTTATGTGAATGCGCCCTATGGAATCGCCCTGGCACACAACGGTAATTTGACCAATACGCAAGAGCTGGCCGAGGAGATGCGCCAGGTCGATTTGCGTCACATCAATACCACTTCAGACTCAGAGATTTTAGTTAATATCCTGGCACATGAGCTACAGAACTTAGGCAAGCTTGAGCCTACACCTGCAGATGTTTTTACTGCAGTAGCCAATGTACACAAGCGTATTCGAGGCGGATATGCTGTTGTTGCTGTGATCACTGGCTTCGGCGTATTGGCGTTTAGAGATTCTCACGGTGTGCGACCGCTGGTTTACGGTGTGCGCCAAAGTGAGCAGGGGCAGGAGGCGATGGTGGCCTCAGAGAGTGTCGCTTTAGATATCGCCGGCTTTAAGCTTGAGCGCGACGTTGCTCCGGGTGAGGCTATCTTTATCGATTTAGAAGGTAAGGTACACTCGCAGCAGTGTGCAATAAATTCTCAGCTTGCTCCCTGTCTGTTTGAACAAGTGTACTTTGCCCGTCCCGATTCGATAATTGATGGTGTCAATGTGCATAAAGCGCGGATGCGCATGGGCATAAAATTGGCAGAGCGGGTTAAAGCTGAGCGTCCCGATCACGATATCGATGTGATTATTCCGATTCCGGACACCAGCCGTACTTCGGCGCTGGAAATGGCCGAACAGTTGGGGGTGACTTTTCGTGAAGGTTTTATTAAAAACCGCTACATAGGTCGTACTTTTATTATGCCGGGTCAGGTTGAGCGAAAAAAATCTGTGCGCCGCAAACTAAACCCAATAGAGTCAGAATTCAGGGATAAAGTGGTGATGTTGGTCGATGACTCAATCGTCCGTGGAACTACCTCAAAACAGATAGTGCAGATGGTTCGCGAAGTCGGCGCTAAAAAAGTCTACTTCGCCTCGGCGGCTCCGCCGGTCAGGCATCCTAATGTCTACGGCATAGATATGCCTTCGCCATCAGAATTTATCGCCTACAATCGCACTGAAGATGAAATTGGTGAAGCGATTGGGGTCGACTGGATGATCTATCAGAAGCTGGATGATTTGAAAGCGGCAGTTGCCGGTGATCAAACCTTTAGCAGTTTTGAGACTTCAGTGTTTGATGGTAAATATGTGACTGGCGACATCAGTGAAGAGTATTTGCAGCGTATCGACGCCAAGCGTAACGACTCAAGCAAAGCGGATGATGAAGATCTGGAGGCGGGTGAAAACGCACCGGCAGATCTGCACGATAAAATTCATTAAAATTATCTAGGTTCTGCAGCTTTCTGCAAGCCTCAGTGTTCAAATAATAAAAGCGCTACCTTTAGGGGGTAGCGCTTTTTCAGGTTTTAGATATGGCAAAAATAATGTTGGCGCCTATGGAAGGGGTAGTGGATGCCAATATGCGTAACTTGTTGACGCGTATTGGTGGAATTGACACTTGCGTCACTGAGTTTATTCGCATTACAGGTCAGCCGCTACCGGATCGTGATCTGCTAAAGAAAGTACCTGAGTTGTTGAATCCTGGATGTAGCACCAACGGTGTTCCAGTCATCGTGCAATTCTTAGGTTGTAACCCGCAGATGTTGGCTTATCACGCTCAAAGAGCGGTTGCGCTGGGGGCCAGAGGTATTGATCTGAACTTTGGTTGCCCATCAAAAACCGTCAACAAACACCGCGGTGGAGCTGTGTTATTGGATGAGCCTGATACTATTCATCAGATAGTAGCTGCAGTGCGCGATAGCCTCAGTGCCGATATTGTGGTCAGTGCCAAGATGCGCTTAGGTAATAAAGACAAATTTCTGGCTGTGGATAATGCACAGGCCATTGAAGCCGCCGGTGCCAGTAGTCTGGTCGTACACGCGAGGACTAAAACTGAAGGTTATCGCCCGCCCGCGCACTGGCAGTGGATACGCAAGATAAAAGAGGCAGTGGCGCTGCCAGTTGTGGCAAATGGCGATGTTTGGGATTGGCAGGATTATCAGCAGTGCAGGGATGTCAGTGGCTGTGAGGATGTGATGATTGGCCGTGGGCTATTGGCCAATCCAGGTTTGGCGCTGACGATTAAGCAGCGCTTGCGTGGTGACACTGTGGTAGGACTCGACTGGGCAGATATTATGCGGCTGATCATCGAATATTATGAAAATGTACAGCTGCAGTTGCCGCCACCTTTTGTCTCGGGTCGGGTGAAGCAGTGGCTGAATATGATGCGCAAGCACAACCCCAAAGCGCAGCAGTTGTTTGAGCAGATAAAAAAAGTCAGTGATTTAAAAGAGATGACTAAGCTGCTGGATCTACAGTTGAAGTTGGCGCTTGCCGACCGACCTTAGGCGCGGATATAGTGTCGTCGTCGGCTTCTGTGAGAGTATGGGAGTGTTGCAGTCGCAAATGCAACTTAGCTAATTAACTGCAATTAATGCAGGGGTGAGATTCCTTTGTTGCTAAGCATTGCCAGAAGGCGGATCAGTGGAAGACCAATCAGGCTATTGAAGTCATCTCCCTGCAGTCTTTCAAATAAACTGATCCCCAGTCCTTCAACTTTGAAACTGCCGGCGCAGTCTAGAGGTTGTTCTATGGCAATGTAGCGGCGTATTTCGCTATCGGTAAGCTCTCTGAAATGCACCTTAAAGATAACTTCCTCTAGCTGGAAGCTGCTATCGGAACTGTCCAGCAGGCAGAGGCCGGTATGAAAGCTGACACACTCACCGGAGCATAGTGCCAGTTGTTGCTCTGCCTTGGTGACGGTTAAAGGCTTGCTGAGAATGGTGTCACCGAGAATAGCGACCTGATCAGAGCCAATAATTAAAGCGTCGTGTTGATCGGTGGCGATTTTTTGTGCTTTTTCCAGTGCCAGTCGCTGTACTAAAGTGCCCGCTTTTTCCCCCTGTATGGGGTTTTCATCTATTTGTGGGCTAATAGGCTGGTAAGCGAGGCCGATTTTATCTAGAATAGCGCGCCGATAGGGAGAGCTTGATGCTAAAATTAAAGTTCTCAACTAAGATATCCTTTAGAGAATGTAAAAAACTAAACTATATTTTAGTTTTTGTAGAAGTGGCGTAGAATATACGCGATTTTTCACCGGAAACATACGTTTCCCTTTGACAGATAGGCCTTTGGGCCATAGAATTGCGCGCTTATGTTAAACGTTAAATTACCTAAATATGTTGACCCGCGAAAGCTTGCCGATCGCGAGATACAAATTGCAGGTGTAATTGCCATTGTAGAAATGGCAGAGCTCGCTCCAATGTTGGTTAATACCGACGTTGAAGTGTTCGCTGATTTGAAGTTCGCCAGAGATGAACTGAGAATCAGGACAATTTCAGGTAGTGTAAAGGCCACTGTACAAGTAGAGTGTCAGCGCTGTTTAGAGCCAGTAGATGTAGATTTAGTTGCGAATTTAAATCTCGCTATTTCCTACAGTGAAGAGAAAGCTCAAACGCTACCGAAATATTATGATCCTCTGATTGTAGAAGATGATGATTTAGAATTGCTGCCATTGATTGAACAAGAGTTGATACTGAGCTTGCCTATAGTGTCATATCATGCAGATTGCAGTATACAAACCAGTTTTGGTGATGGAAATCCAGTTGCTGTTTCAGAGACTGAAAAACCAAATCCATTTAGTGTGTTGGCCTCTTTGAAGGGCAATACCGACAAGAAATAAGTTATTAGGAGTTATATCAAATGGCAGTACAGAAGAGCAAGAAATCACGTTCACGCCGTGATATGCGTCGTTCACACGATGCACTAAGTGGACCAACATTAACAGTTGATGAGACTACAGGTGAAACTCACCGTCGTCATCACATGACTGCTGACGGTATGTACCGTGGTCGTCAAATCACAGCTGCTGATAGCGAGTAATCGTTGTCTGATCGCGTATCTATTGCGATCGATGTGATGGGTGGAGACTTAGGTCTCCACACTATTCTCCCCGCTGCAATCGCCGCCCTGGCGAGATATTCCTCATTGCATTTACTGCTGTGCGGAAAAACAGCAGAAATCAATCGCTATCTAAATTCCCAATCCCTTTCGGAAAATTTCAGAAGTCGGCTTAGTGTCCTCGATGCTCAATCTGTCGTTGCTATGTCAGAAACTGCTGCTTTTGCAATTCGTCACCGTCGTGATTCATCCATGTATATCGCTCTCTCCCAAGTGGCGAAAGGTAAGGCTCAAGCTTGTGTTAGCGCCGGAAATACCGGAGCGCTGATGGCAATGAGTTGTCTGCTGATTAAAACAATTAGCGGTATTAACCGCCCGGCCATAGTGGCCAGTATGCCTACGGTTAAAGGCCAAACTCTGATGCTGGATCTCGGGGCAAACATCAATTGCAAAGCGGAAAATTTGTATCAGTTTGCGGTGATGGGTTCTGCGTTGGCCAGTGGCTTGTACGGATTAAAAAAACCGAAAATTGGTCTGCTTAATATAGGTTCTGAAGAGAATAAAGGTCTGCTGCAAGTAGTGGAAGCTGCGAAGTTGTTAGAAGCTCAAGCAGGGTTGAATTACCGTGGGTTTATCGAAGGTGATGATGTGTTCTCAGGCAGGGCAGACGTAGTAGTTTGTGATGGTTTCGCGGGTAACGTGCTGCTAAAAACCAGTGAGGGGTTGGCAAAGTTTATCAACGTTAAAGTGGCCAGAAACTTGAAGAAAAGTTTGTTTAGGCGCATTTTGACTTGGTTTGCTGCACCGGTATTACAGGAAATTAGAGAGCAATTGGATCCGGCCAGGCGAAACGGTGCGATTCTGTTGGGGTTGCAGGGTGTAGTGGTGAAATCGCACGGGGCGGCAACTAAGCAAGGTTTTGGCTGCGCTATAGATCAGGCGGTCATGGCAGTAGAGCGTGATCTTGTGTCGATTATCGAACGTGAAATGCAGGCGTTGGAGTCCTTGCCCAAATAATGTCGCTTTTTGCATTAACTGTGCAGCCTTTTGTTAAATTAAGCTGTATCTGATTGATAATACGCTATTGTGTCTGCGGGTATGGAATTTAGATTTTTTAATTGTCGGCTAATGCTGTAAAATGCGGCCAACAAAATCATGATTAAATTGTGGCTGCCTAATCAGCGGCTAAAATATTTTGGAGTGGAGTCGGATAATGTCTCAATCAAGTGTGTTTGTATTTCCCGGTCAGGGGTCCCAGCAGTTAGGTATGTTGGCAGAATTGGCCGCAGAAAACCCAATCATTGAGCAAACCTTCGCCGAGGCTTCTGCTGTACTGGGCTATGATTTGTGGCTTTTGGTGCAAAATGGACCCGTAGAAGATCTCAACCAAACTGATAGGACTCAGCCGGCACTGTTGTGTAGTAGTGTCGCCCTATGGCGGTTATGGCAGGAAAAGGGTGCCGAGCAGCCTGTTATAATGGCTGGGCACAGCTTGGGCGAGTACTCTGCACTAGTGTGTGCAGGGGCTTTGGATTTTGCTGACGCAATCGATCTTGTGCGTCTGCGCGGTGAGTATATGCAGCAGGCAGTGCCCGCGGGAACAGGGGCCATGGCAGCAATTTTAGGTCTGGCTGATGAGTTAGTGCAGAGTGCTTGTGCAGAGGCCGAACAGGGGCAAGTGGTCGCAGCTGTTAACTACAACTGTCCGGGTCAAGTGGTTATCGCCGGTGAAAAAGACGCGGTCGCCAGGGCGATTGAGAACTGTAAAACCAACGGTGCCAAACGCGCCATAGAGTTGCCGGTAAGTGTTCCGTCACACTGTCAGTTGATGAAGCCTGCAGCAGAAAAATTGGCCGAGAAACTAAAGTCAGTTAGCTTGCAAATGCCACAGATCCCAGTACTGCAAAATGTCACGGCTAGCGAGGCGCAAAGCGTTGAGCAAATCAAAGAAAATTTAATTGCTCAATTGTATTCTCCTGTGCTCTGGACGACTTCTATGCAGGCGATAGTTGAGACGGGGGTAGCTAAGTCGATCGAGTGCGGTCCGGGGAAAGTGTTGTCTGGATTGAACAAAAAAATTCACAGGCCTTTAATTTTAGCTTCGCTGGCAGATGCGGCGGGCTGGGAAAAAGCAACGAGTTGATTGTTGGCGCAAAAAGTGGCAGAAGTTAGTGTTCTTGGTATAAACTGAGGCCTTTTGTTGTGTTTGCTGGCATTAACGCTATAGGAATTATAAAAATGAGTATTGAAGGTAAAATTGCGCTGGTAACAGGGGCGACCCGCGGCATTGGCAAGGCGATTGCAGAAGAGTTAGGTCGCCAGGGAGCAGTGGTAATCGGTACTGCAACAAGTGATAACGGCGCCACAGCTATTTCCCAGTATCTGAGCGATGCAGGTATTAAAGGGCTGGGCATGATATTAGATGTCTCCTGTACCGAGTCTGTTACAGTCACCATGAAGAAAATTACCGATGAATATGGTGCGGTTGATATCCTGGTAAACAATGCCGGTATTACTAAAGACAATTTAATGTTACGAATGAAAGCAGACGAGTGGGACAGTGTTATCAATACCAACTTGTCTTCTCTTTACCGTGTGACTAAAGCTTGCTTGCGTGGTATGACCAAGAAGCGCTGGGGACGTATTATCAGTGTCAGCTCAGTAGTCGCTTCTATGGGTAATGCAGGGCAGGCTAACTATGCCGCTTCAAAATCTGGAATGGAAGGTTTTTCCCGGGCGCTGGCCAGTGAAGTGGGTTCGCGCAATGTCACGGTAAATTGTGTGGCACCTGGGTTTATAGACACTGATATGACTAAGGGGCTTGCTGATTCTCACAAGGAGACTCTGCAGTCTAAAATTCCTTTAAGTCGCCTTGGCAAACCAGAGGAAATTGCATCTGTGGTTGCTTTTCTAGCCAGTGATGCAGCAGCTTATGTCACAGGTGAAACCATTCAAGTTAATGGTGGTATGTACATGGCGTAAGTTGATCGTCAGCTGCTCGCAAGGTCAGTTGCGTTTGATTTAACAGCATATTTTATTGCCACAAATGGCGAGGATTAAGTTGAGTATTTTAAATATATCTAATTAAATCAATGATCTGTACTGAAAGGTTGCAGGTTGTCGGTTGGTCTAGGTTTATTTCCCTAAGACCGAGAATTGAAAAAACAGACATTTGTGATTGATATTTTCTAAGATATGTTGATAATTGCCTCATCTAAATTGAATTACAAAGTTAGCAGCTTAGCTTTTAAGCTGCTAACTGTTAAATAATCAAAAATCATACATCGTATGATGCTAGTTGATAAACAATAGGAAAAGTTATGAGTAATATTGAAGATCGCGTTAAGAAAATTGTTGCAGAACAGTTAGGTGTTAAAGTAGAAGAAGTGACAAACCCTGCTTCTTTTGTCGATGATCTAGGCGCGGACTCTCTAGACACCGTTGAGCTGGTAATGGCTTTAGAAGAAGAATTTGAAACTGAAATTCCAGACGAAGAAGCAGAGAAAATTACTACTGTTCAGTTGGCAATTGACTACGTTAATTCCAACCAGTAATTGAAACTATTTTTATAGTTTTAATCTAGTGCAAAGCCGTTACTATATTTGATAGAACGGCTTTTCTTGTTTTAGGCCGGGAAAAAGTAAACAGTAAAAAACCCGGGACTAGGACCTAGCAGTGAAAAGACCACCATCTCGCTCAGCTGTCTATTTGTAACCTATAGGCGCAGATTCTTAAGAGTATGACCTGACGTTGTTCACGACTGAAGGTAGATGGGAATTTAACCTCAAATTAAGCAAAATATTTTGGGCAGCTTAGCTGTAAATCCAAAGAGTACAATGGGAGAAGTACGATGTCTCGTAGAAGAGTGGTAGTTACCGGATTAGGCGCATTAACACCGGTTGGCAACACCGTCGAGGATAGTTGGAAGTCGATTCTAGCGGGACAAAGTGGTGCCGCTCCCATTGAGCATTTTGATGCCAGTAGCTATAGCACACAATTTTCCGCTTCAATAAAAGGCTTTGATGTAAGCCAATACATGAACCCAAAAGATGCCCGACGTATGGATATGTTTATTCAATACGGTCTGGCGGCTGCGTTTCAGGCAGTGGCTGACAGCGGCCTGCAAGTGACAGAAGAAAATGCCCCGCGTATAGGTTGCGCTATTGGCTCTGGAATAGGTGGTTTGTCGATGATTGAATCGACCTATGACATCATCAAAAATAGTGGACCACGCAAAGTATCACCCTTTTTTGTTCCCGGCAGTATTATCAATATGATCGCCGGTCACCTGGCAATCAAGTACGGCTTTAAAGGGCCTAACATCGCCATTACAACCGCATGTACTACAGGTACTCACAACATTGGTCAGGCAATGCGTATGATCCAATACGGGGATGCCGACGTAATGGTGGCAGGTGGTGCGGAAATGGCCACCACCCAGCTGGGCTTAGGCGGCTTCGCAGCGGCCAGAGCACTGTCCAAGCGCAACGATGATCCGCAGGCGGCCAGTCGCCCCTGGGATGCAGACCGCGATGGCTTTGTCTTAGGTGACGGAGCTGGGATTTTAGTACTTGAAGAATATGAGTTGGCAAAAGCACGCGGTGCTAAGATTTACTGTGAGCTGGCCGGTTTTGGCATGAGCGATGACGCCCATCACATCACCGCACCGCCAGCGACAGGCGAGGGCGCAGCCCTGGCAATGCAGAATGCAGTGAAAGACGCCGGCGTCAGCAGTGTCGACTATGTCAATGCGCACGGTACTTCCACTCCTGCCGGGGACATAGCCGAAACTAACGCCCTGAAGAGGTTATTTGGGGCTGAGGCCGCCAATATGCGAATGAGTTCTACTAAGTCGATGATCGGACATTTGCTCGGTGCTGCCGGGGCTGTCGAAGCTATCTTCTGTGCGCTGGCGATTCGCGATCAAGTTGCGCCGCCTACTATCAACTTAGATAATCCCTCAGAGGGCTGTGATCTCAACTATGTTGCGCACAGTGCTCAGGATTGTCGCATTGATACCGCTATTTCGAACTCATTTGGCTTTGGCGGCACTAACGGTAGTTTGTTGTTCCGCAAGATCTAATCGTTAGTCATGATGGCTAAGGTACTGATTAACGGTCGTGCTGAGCAACAGCTCAGTGCAGCGGACCGGGGTTTGAGTTATGGGGATGGGCTGTTTGAAACTATTCAAATAGCCAGTGGAACTGCGCTGCTATGGGATGCACATATGTTGCGCATGCAGCGCGGTGCTGCAAGATTAAAGATCCCCTTCGATGCCTCGCTGAGGGCGCTTTTTCACCAGGACTTTCTCAGTCTGCTACAAAGCTCCAGTACCAATGCAGTGTTAAAGCTGACGTTAACCCGTGGCGTTGGCATGCGCGGCTATAAACCGGACCCGCAAGCTACAATTACTCGCATCTCTTCTCTGACAGCTCTCCCTGATTTTACTGATCAGCAACGCCATGGTATTACAGTGCGCTTATGTCGGCTGCAATTGGCGCGTCAGTCAGTTCTGGCAGGGGTAAAGCACTTAAATCGCCTGGAGCAGGTTCTGGCGCGCAGCGAGTGGGATGATCCTGATATTACTGAAGGTATAGTCTGCGATACCGAAGGCAAACTGATAGAGGGGACGATGAGTAATCTTTTTTGGGTTGCCAATGGGATTCTCTACACACCCGATCTCACCTATTCAGGCGTTGAGGGTGTGATACGCAATGCCCTGATCTCTCAGTGCCGCCAGCAATCCTTGTGTGAGGTGCGAACGGCCAGCTATGAATTGTCGCAGCTGTTGGTTGCAGATGAAATCTTCGTCTGTAATTCTGTGATTAATATACTTCCGGTAGTGACGCTCATTGTCGATGATGCAGCCCCTAAAGCTGAAGTTTATCAAGTGGGGCCTATTACCAGGGCGCTGCAGAAAATGTTACACAATCTCTATTTAAAGGATGCACCACATTGAAAAAGTTTTTTCTTAGCTTGTTGTTCTTGATCGGTGCAGCTGCCGCTGGCGGCTACTATCTCTGGCAAGATGTTCACCGGGTTATATTGCAACCTGTCTATACTCAAGGTCCGAATAAGACCTTCATTGTTAAGCGCGGAGTAGGTTTTAACCGCTTGACCGCCATGCTCAAAGAAGCGCAGTTAATAGATAATGATGTGTATTTTAAGCTCTATGCTAAATACTATAAATTTGGCAGAAAGATAAAGGCCGGAGAGTATTCAATTGCTGCAGGTACCCATCCACTGGGTTTGTTGCAAAAGTTGTCCTCTGGAGCTGTAGTGCAGCACAACGTGGTCTTTATAGAGGGCTCCAGCGCTAAAGAGTTACGTGCAGCGCTGCTAAAATATAAAGATTTGTTACAGCTTAAAAGCACACAGATGAGCGAGGCCGAGCTTCTTAAAGCGATAGGGGCGTCAGAATCAAAACTTGAAGGGTTGCTGCTGGCAGAAACCTACCGGGTTGAGCGCGGTAGCACCGATATTGCCCTGTTAAAGCGCGCCTATAAAAGTATGCAAAAACTGTTACAGCAACAGTGGCAGCAGCGAGATAAAAAATTACCTTACAAAACACCCTACGAGGCCCTGATTATGGCCTCTATCGTAGAAAAAGAGACCGGCGCCTCCGCAGAGCGACCGGTGATCGCCGGCGTCTTTATCAATAGGATGAACATCGGCATGCGCTTACAAACAGATCCTACGGTCATTTATGGTATGGGTGATAGATACAAAGGAAATATTACCAGAGCAGACCTGAAGCGTCCCAGTGCCTATAATACTTATGTGATCAATGGCTTGCCGCCCTCGCCTATAGCCACAGTAGGGCCGGAGGCAATCAGAGCGGCATTGAACCCTGAGAAAACTAAATATTTGTATTTTGTCGCTAAAGGCAATGGAAGCCATCAATTCTCCAAGAGTCTGCGCGATCATAACAATGCGGTACGTCGCTACCAATTACAGCGTAAAAAAGGCTATCGTTCAGCACCTTCGAACTAGAAATTGCTAACCAGATATAACTGCATGTCCGCCGTGGCTGCCCAAAGTTAAAGGAATATTAATGAGTGCTGCACAGCCGCTAAAAGGCCGATTTATTACTGTTGAAGGTACAGAAGGGGTCGGCAAGAGTACCAATATAGCCTTTATCAAAAAGCGTATAGAAAGTGCGTGTATTGGCGGCGAAAAAATTGAATTAGTAATGACCCGCGAACCCGGTGGTACAGAATTGGCTGAGGAAATCAGGCAGATACTGCTGACGCCTCGCAGTGAAACAATGTCGGTCGATACCGAGTTACTGCTGGTCTTTGCCGCCAGGGCGCAGCACATAAATAGTGTTATTGCCCCGGCACTGGCACGTGGCGCCTGGGTGCTTAGCGATAGATTTACCGATGCCACTTATGCTTATCAAGGCTATGGCAGAGGCATTGATATCACCAGGATTCGTCAGCTGGAAAGTTTTGTACAGGGAGATTTGCGTCCTGATTTGACTTTGTTGCTGGATGCTCCTGTTGAGTTGGGGCTGGCCCGCGCTTCGGCGAGAGGGGAGTTAGATCGAATTGAGCTGGAGAAAAAGTGCTTTTTTGAAAAGGTACGCGCCGGTTACGCAGCACAGATGCAGAGGGAACCGGAACGCTTCTCTCTGGTTGATGCGACGCAAAATTTGTGCGATGTTAAAAATCAGGTACATCGCATCTTAGCAGACAAATTGGGCTTATAAATGAACGTTGCCAGTCGATATCATTCATTAACTACTAATCTGTATCCTTGGTTTGAGCCTCAGTGGCAGAGAGTTTGTAAGCTGCTGAGCGAGAAAAAATTGCCACATGCGCTGATAGTCAACGGCGTCAAAGGCATTGGCAAACTACATTTTGCCAGTAGTATTGCACAGCTGGTTCTCTGTCAGGATCGTAACAGCGATGCGCCGTGTGGAACCTGTCGCAGTTGCCAGCTATTTACTTCCAGTGGCCATCCGGATTTATATCATCTATCTCCTGAGGATGAGAGGGGGCAAATAAAGGTCGACCAAGTGCGAGACCTCAGTGCTTTTATGCAAAGTACAGCGCAGCAGGGCGGTTATCGGGTGGTTATATTAGATCCGGCTGAGGCGATGAATCTCTCTGCTTCCAATGCGCTGCTGAAAACTTTGGAAGAGCCCGGTCGTGATTCACTGCTATTGCTGTTGAGTCATCAACTGGGCCAAGTGATGCCAACTATCAAAAGTCGCTGTCAGCGCATTGATTGTCCGATCCCCGAGACGCAACAGGCAGTAAAGTGGCTAGAGCAGCAGCTGTCAATTGAGACACAAGTTGCCAGTCAATTATTAAAAGTTGTGCACGGGTCGCCACTTTTAGGTCTAAACTTCAAAGAACAGGGGCAATCGCTAAGGGCTGAGTTCTTTGTGGCCCTTAAAAGTTTGTTGCAACGCAAGAGTACTGCCATCGAGGTGGCGCCTCAATACGCAAAAACTGATTTGTTGATGCTGCTGTCTTGGATGTACAGTTTACTGGTAGATGTTAGTAAGTTGCATTCAATCGGCGCTCAAGCTCAGATAGTGAATACCGATATGTCTAAAATGCTCACGGCGCTGGCCAAGCGCAGTGACATAAAACAAGTATATCGTCTCTCCGATAAAGTCCAGCAGCAACGAGCAGCGCTGCTGCAACACCAAAATCCCAACCGGCAACTGTTGCTGGAGGATTTGTTATTAGATTGGAACAATTTAATATAAAATGTTTAAATACAACGGTTACCTATTTCTTGCAGTGACTTAAGGTACACTCTAGGGAAGGTATTCAAACATAAGGATTGTAAATTTTTGGCAATTGACGTGAATAACAAACAGATGAACGTAGAAAGTGTGATGAATTCTCTGCCGACGCGTCCGCGTATGAGCCATGGAATACTCACGCTGGTGCTTCCTGAAAAGCGCAATCTATACGATGTTTACATGCCTTTCGTTAAAGGTGGCGGTTTGTTTATTGCTACCAACAGGGTGTTTCATTTAGGTGAGGAAGTGTTTGCATTATTACAAATAATGGATGAAGCCGATAAAACGCCGATCACCGGGAAAGTCATTTGGATGACGCCAAAATCGCCGCAAAATGGTAAAAAGCAGGGTATAGGCATACAAATCTCCGCCGAAGACTTAGATCTCTGTAAAAAGATCGAAACCTATTTAGCCGGTTATGACGCGGGTATTGGTACCCAGACGCTATAGTTATATCGCTATCGTTGTCCCTGGAAAAATCAACTATATCAACCTCGCGTAGTTTAGTTATAAGCTGCGCCCATTAGTATAAAGACTTTTATGTTTATTGATTCACACTGTCACTTAGATAAACTCGACTTGGTTGAGTACGATCACTCTTTTGCACAATTACTTGAAGAAACCACTGCCCGCTCTGTCTCCAGAATGCTCTGTGTCAGTATAGATTTGCAAGATTTTACTAAAATGTACCAATTGATCAGTGCCCACCCGCAGATTGATGCCTCTATGGGGGTGCACCCTTTGCATGTAAAAAACGCTGAGCAAATAGCCAGTGTAGAGCAGCTGACCGAGCTGGCGCTCAGGCATGATAAAGTTGTGGCTATCGGCGAATCCGGGTTAGATTATTTTTACGATAGCGACAGCAGAGAAGTACAGCAGCTGAGTTTTATCAACCATCTTAAAGTAGGCGCGGACTTAGGTTTGCCGGTAATAGTACATACCAGAGATGCCAGGGCCGATACTATAGAACTTATTGGCCTCCACGGTGGAGAGGCAGCAGGTGTATTGCACTGCTTTACTGAATCTCTGGAAATGGCACAGCAGGCGATAGATCTCAATTATATGATCTCTATCTCCGGTATAGTGACATTCAAAAACTCAACGGCTCTGAAGCAGACCGTCCAGCAAATCCCGCTAGAACATCTGCTGATAGAGACCGACTCGCCCTATCTGGCGCCAGTCCCTTACAGAGGTAAACAAAATCAGCCAAAGTATGTGGTTGAAGTTGCACAATACATCGCTGACCTTAAAGGAATTTCAGTTGCCAAACTGGCCGAAATTACCACCGATAATTATTATCGCCTGTTTAGTAAGGCTAAGAGATAGACAGTCGTAAGTAGGAAGTAGGAAGTAGGAAGTAGGAAGCAGGAAGCAGGAAGTTGTGTGGAGTGATGATTGCTCCACACAAAGTTCTGAAGTAATCTGCTTAGCCTCTTATTATATTGCGCAGTTTTGTTGGCAGTATTAGCGCGGCGGCCTGTTTGAACGCAGTGGTCGGCATCAATAGCGCAGTGAAAATTAAGCTTATCCCCAGTATTTGTAAGTTGTCCAATTGCTCCTGCATTAAAAATACTCCCAGCAGCACGGCCATCAGAGGGTTTAACAGTGAGAATATTCCCATTGTATCTGTGCCGAACATCTTCAGGGATCGCACCCAGGCCCAGTAGCCGTAGGCGGTATTTAATACCACTAACCAAATTAACGCCGGCCAAGTATCGCTCGATGGCATGCTGAATGCTCCAGCGCTGTACGTGGCAAAGGGGATCATCAATGCCCCGCCAATCATTAGCTGCCAGGCAGAGACATTTAATACGTCGTCAATCACCAGTCTTCTCATCCACACAGAAGTGACAGACATAGAACTGATCGCCGCGAAGGCTGCCGCCACTCCCCACAAGTTGACATCGGCATCCGGATTTAATAATAAAGTCACCCCAAACAGGCCTATAAGCGCGCTAAGCACAAATTTCAGCTGCGGTACTACTTTATAGATAAGCCAGTTAAACAACATCATCACCAGCGGAAAGGTGGCCCCCAATGTGCCTGCGACGGATCCCGGCAGTAAGTAGATTGCGGTGATCAACAGCGGGAAAAAAACTGCGATGTTACCTAGGCTGATCAGCAGCATCTGGCTTTTAGGCAAGCTGATAGATTTCGGGCGCAGCATGAACAATAATATACCGGCGGGCAGGGCGCGCCAAACAGCCAGCCAGGGCGCTGGAATGTCCAGTAAATATAAGCCGATAAGTGCGTAGCTGGTTCCCCATAGCAACGGGACGGAGAGGGCAATCAAGTAGTTCATAGTAGTCTCTAATAATAAAACAAGGCTGGGAGAGCAGGTAGTAATTCAAAGTGAGTATTAATAAAACAATCTTTTTGAAAAGTAGTTTTCTAAAAAGATAATAACCTGAGTCGCTAGTTAAGGCAACTGTCTTTTCAGAAAGATAAAAGTGTGTTTGAATAGTGCTCCATTAATTCAACCTATTGAATAGCAGCTAAAGATGAACAATGACCATGTAGCGGATATATTAGAGCAGTGGCAACAGCAGCGTCCGGATTTGGACTGCTCGCCAGTGGCAGTGGTGGGGCGAATATCGCGAGTGGAAAAACTGATGAAACCTCAAATTCAAGCCGCTATGACGCCTTTTGGGCTAACCGCTATTGAATTTGATATTCTGGCGACTCTGCGGCGTAACAATCAGGCGCTGACACCGACCCAGTTATACCAGCTGGCGATGTTGTCCTCGGGGGCTATGACCACTAACCTAGATAAACTGGCTAAACGCCATCTATTGGAGCGCTTGTACAGTGATCAGGACAGGCGCAGTTGCACTGTGCAATTGACCGAGTCGGGGCGGCAGTTAATAGACCTTGCCTACAGCGCACATATAGCCAACGAGGAAAAAATGTTGTCATCTCTGACCCAGGCGGAGCGCTCGACGCTGGCGCAGTTGTTGCAGCGTTGGTTAGTGGCCAATGAATAGCCTGCAGATTGAGGCGGCTCTGGCAGCAAGGCTCAAGAGTTTACGGCTAGAGCGGGGCCTGTCGCTGGCAGAGCTCAGTGCCAGAAGCGGTGTCAGTCGGGCGACACTATCGAGAATTGAAAACGGCGAAGTGAGTCCTACCGCTCAAGTGTTAGGCAAGCTCTGCAGTGCATTTTCTATGACCCTTTCGCGGTTAATGTTGATGGTGGAACAGAGTCCACCGGCGCTGATCAGGCAGGCGCAGCAGCGGGTGTGGAGGGATCAGGAAACAGGCTTTAGCAGGCGCAATGTCTCACCCCCGGCAGAGGATCTCAGCTGTGAAATAATCGAGTGCGAGTTGGCTGCTAATTCCAGTATCAGTTATGACGCCTCGCCAATAAAAGGACTGGAGCACTATCTGCTGCTAATCAGCGGCCAGTTGCAAGTCACGATAGGCGATGAAATCTATACTATGAATCCCGGAGATGTGTTGCGCTACAAGTTGCAGACAAACAGCGGTTTCGTCACTAGCGATCAGTTGGCGGCAAAATATTTACTGGTAATTACCGAGCCTTAAGCTATGCCCGGTGTTTGATTACACTGAGCGTAATACGTGAAATACAGTTCATTTTTTGTTCCTGGTCAAACATCTTTATCTCCCATACCTGAGTGCTTCTGCCTATATGTAATGGCTTGGTTATTCCAGTCACCAGGCCGGACCTGACTGCTCGCATATGATTGGCATTTATCTCTAACCCGACACAGGCAAAGCCTTCAGGACAGGCGAGTGTGGCCGCAGTGCTGCCGAGGGTTTCAGCCAGTACCACTGAGGCACCTCCGTGTAACAGGCCCATTGGTTGATGGGTGCGCTGATCAACCGGCATAGTAGCGCTGATGTAATCGTCGCCAAATTCAGTGAACTCTATACCTAAGTGCCTCATTAAAGTGTTCTCTCTGGCCTGATTGAGCCTCGCTAGATCAAATTCTTTTTGCCAAACTGACATAGTGTCTCCAAGTGTTAAACGAGCATCTGCGCTCCATAGTGGGGCTAATATACTGACGGAATTTGAACACAGGATTGTTTTTAATAAAGATTTTGTCAAGCTTTGATTATTGTCGTGGCAACATAGTCTATAATGTCTCCAGCAACTGGGAGAGTGGAATGAACAACAAGTACGACATTATTATTGTCGGTGGCGGCATGGTCGGGGCGACCTTAGCCTGTGCACTGGCCGATAGCCAATTACAAATTGCCGTGATAGAGCCGAACCTCCCGCAGGCTTTTGATCCTGATCAGGCCCATGATTTAAGAGTCTCGGCACTGAATATTGCCTCACAGACAATCTTAGAAAATATTGGTGCCTGGGATGGGATCATCAGTCGGCGCAGCTGTGTCTATCGGCGCTTAAAAACCTGGGAGCTCGACGAAAAACGCGCTGCTACGTTATTTGATTGCCAACAGCAGGGAGTCGACCACTTAGGGTATATCGTGGAAAACCGAGTGATTCAATTGGCGCTCTTAGAGCGAATGGCGCAGTTGAGTAATGTTAAATTGATTCACTGCGAAACAACCGCTATAGATTTTAATCCCGGTGCCAGCATTGTCGAGCTTGCAGATGGTCAACAATTACTGGCTAAGTTACTGGTGGGTGCCGATGGTGGTAACTCGGCCGTACGCAGCGCCGCAGGTATTGGAATTCATAGCTGGGACTATGAGCAGAGCGCGTTAGTCATCTCTGTGCTGATGGATGCAAAGCAGCAAGACATTACCTGGCAGCAATTCACTCCAACCGGGCCGCTGGCATTTTTACCGCTGGGCGGTAACTGCGCTTCTCTGGTCTGGTACAACACCCCGGCAAATATTAAAGCGCTGTTGGAGTTGGATGAGCAGACGTTTTTGGCGCAGCTGACTGATAGTTTTCCCAGTGCCCTGGAAAAAGTACACAAAGTTTTAGCCAAGGCTGCATTCCCGCTGAAGCGCCAGCATGCTCAGCAGTACGTGCGCGAGGGAGTGGCATTAATTGGCGATGCCGCACATATGATTCATCCTCTGGCCGGGCAAGGGGTAAATATAGGTCTGCTAGATGCCGCGCAACTGGCGCAAAATTTAACAGCCGCTGTGGCTGAGAATTTCACCAGCGCTGAAGAATACGCATTAATCCCCAGGGGAGATATCAGCTCGTTAAAGACGCTGCAGCAATATCAGCAGCAGCGGCGCAGCTACAATTTACTGGTAATGCAGTTAATGGATAGTTTCTATCGAATATTCAGCAATGATTTGGCGCCCTTAAAGTTGCTGCGTAATTTGGGACTGGGATTGGCGGGTAAGATTGTGCCGGCAAAAAAGAAAGCCATGGCACTGGCGATGGGTTTGGAGGGGCCGTTACCTGATTTAGCAAAAAAGAACTGAGTATCCGATCTGTTTCTTTGCCCGACGATTGGAGTTGGGTAAAGACAGACGGCCCTTAGCGCAAAAATTAAAATTATGCTCGCCAGCTGACCGCAAAAAAGTGCTTAGAAGCTACGCATCTAAAGCGTAAACCGTTACAATGTCGAACATAATTATCATTTCGTGGTCCACTAATAATCAGTTGTATTGTATCGCGGGCCCGCACTCTAATAATAAGGATTTATTTGTCTATGAGTTCCGTTAAATGCCACAGTAGTTTTGAATTTATTCGCCAGCAGAAAATTGAATCATTAAATGTCACTATGCTGGAATTTCGCCACCGTCAAACCGGTGCCATGCACTACCATATAGACGCCGATCAACAGGAGAATGTTTTCCTGGTGGCGTTTCGAACAGTACCTATGGACTCCAGAGGTGTTGCCCACATACTAGAGCACACGGCGCTTTGCGGCAGTGACAAATACCCGGTGCGCGATCCGTTTTTTATGATGACCAGGCGCTCTCTAAACACCTTTATGAACGCTTTCACTAGTTCAGACTGGACAGCCTATCCCTTTGCCAGTCAGAACTTAAAAGATTATTTCAACTTGTTAGATGTCTATTTAGATGCCACATTCCACTCGCGTTTAGACCCGTTAGATTTTGCTCAGGAAGGGCACCGGGTTGAGTTTAAAGAGCCGGGCAATACAGAATCTCCACTTGAATATAAAGGAGTGGTTTACAACGAGATGAAGGGGGCAATGAGCTCTGCAGTATCTACATTGTGGCAGACTTTTTCCAAACATTTGTTCCCCACACAGACCTATCATTACAACTCAGGTGGTGACCCTGAATCTATTACCGATTTGAGCTACGAGCAGCTCAAAGATTTTTATCAAAGCCACTATCACCCGAGCAATGCCGTGTTTATGACCTTTGGTAATATTCCTGCAGAGCAGTTGCAGCAGCGCTTTGAAGAAGGGGCGTTGAAAGATTTTTCCAAGTTAGATATTCACGTGGCAGTGGCCGATGAGAAGAGATACTTTTCCCCGGTACGGGTCGAGGAAGGTTACGATTTAGATGAAGAGAATATTGAGGACAAAACCCACCATGTGATGGGTTGGCTGCTGGGGCAGTCTATCGATCTGAAGCAGCAATTGGAAGCGCACTTACTCTCCAGAGTGCTGCTCGATAACAGTGCCTCGCCTCTGCGTTTTGCGCTGGAATCCACGGACTTAGGTAAAGCACCATCACCGCTGTGTGGACTGGAAGACTCCAACCGAGAAATGTCCTTTATGTGCGGGCTGGAAGGTTCGGAACCTGAAGCAGCGGCACAGTTCGAAAAGCTGGTATTAGATGTGCTGCACAAAGTGGAGCAAGAAGGTGTTGCCCTGGACGTTGTTGAGGCGCAACTGCATCAATTAGAGTTGGGACAGCGGGAGATAAGCGGCGATGGCTACCCGTACGGCTTGAACTTGATCATGGCTTCAATGTCCAGTGCCATTCACCGCGGTGATCCTATCGCACTGTTAAATTTAGATCCGGTATTAGAAGAGCTACGAGAGGCGATTAAAGACCCGAAGTTTATTCCCAACTTGATTCGCAGCCAGTTACTGGATAACCCGCACTATGTGCGTTTGACTTTGCGCCCGGAACAGCAGTTGGCGAAGCGCAAGGCGCGGGCGGATGAATTGAAATTAGAGGCAATGCGACAGGGGATGACTCAAGAGCAGCGCCAGGCGGTGGTCGATCAGGCAGCGGCACTGGAGCAGCGCCAGGAGCAAATTGACGATGAAAGTATTTTACCTGAAGTGACTTTGGCCGATGTGCCAGCAGAGCAGTTTATCGCCACTGGGGAAACCCTTGCATTAGCCGGACAGCCGATGGACTGGTATGGCCAGGGAACCAACGGTTTAGTCTATCAGCAAGTCATTGTCGAAATGCCACAATTAAGTGATGCTGAAAAGCAATTGTTACCCTTGTTTAGTCACTGCATGAGTGAGCTTGGCTGCGCGGGTCGCGATTATCAGCAGAATCAACAATTGCTGGCGCAAGTGACCGGGGGAGTCAGTGCCTATTCTTCGGTGAGGGCGAGTATTGATGATGAGCAGGATGTCAGTGGCTATTTTGTGATATCCGGTAAAGGTTTGGCTTCTTACCATGAACAACTGTTACCACTGATCAAAGAGACCTTATTAGAGAGCCGCTTCGATGAGTTGCCGCGCATCCGTGAAATCGTTGCTCAGCAGCGCAGCCGCAAAGAGCAGAGTATTACCGGCAGTGGTCATTCGCTGGCGATGATGGCGGCCAGTGCACAGCTTGCCCCCTGCGCGTTGTTATCTCATCAGAGTAGAGGTCTGGCAAGCATAGCGGCGGTTAAGTTACTGGATGATAGTTTAAATGATGAGGCGGTGCTGACAGAGCTTGCAGCAACCCTTAAGGGCATGCATCAGAAGCTGATTCGCGGCGCGCGTCGCTTCTTGTTAGTGGCTGAGCCAGAGATGAAAGAAACATTGATTGACTGTCTGACAAAGCACTGGGGCGATGAGCCCTCGGTCAGTAGTGATCAGTTTAGTCTGGGATCGACCAGAGAGGGCGTTAAGCAAGTTTGGGTCACTAGTACCCAGGTAAGTTTTAGTGCCAAAGCTTATGCCACAGTGTCGGTAGAGCATGAAGATGCCGCCGCCCTGACAGTATTAGGTGATTTCCTGCGCAATGGCTTTCTGCACCGGGCTATCCGAGAGCAAGGTGGTGCCTACGGTTCAGGAGCCGGTCAAGACAACGGCGATGCCATCTTTCGTTTCTTCTCCTACCGCGACCCTCGCATTGAAGAGACTCTGAATGATTTTGATGCCTCCCTAGAGTGGTTGGCCAATACCGATCATGAACCCAAAAAATTATCTGAAGCTATTTTGGGTGTGGTCAGTTCAATCGATAAGCCCGCCTCTCCGGCCGGAGAGGCCAAGCAAGCCTATCACAGTGAACTGTTTGGTCGCAGCGCTGAGCAGCGCCGTGCCTTTAGGGCCAAAATCTTAACGGTGACTATCGCCGATCTGCAACGGGTTGCAAACACTTACCTGCAACCAGCTAAAGCGAGTATCGCCGTTGTAACTAACGCTGAGCTGGCTGAAAAATTAACGCCTGACTACCAAGTTATCAGCTTGTAGTGTTGTCACTCGGCCCGGCAGTGCTTTTATAAGGCGCCGCTGGGGTCGGGAGAGTTATTAACCTTGGCTGTCGCAGTCTCTTAGGGAATTAAAGATCGATATAACAATTTGGCGCAACAAAGTGCTCACTGTGGGCGGGCCGTTGTTGATCGTATTGTCTGAGCTTTTTCTGGTGCTCTCTGGGATGCTGATTAAGCAGCTTTCAGAGCAGTTGCCGACCACTCAGATCATGTTCTTTCGCAACTTTTTTGCCCTGTTGTTACTGGCTCCCTGGCTGATGGCGGCGGGAGCGGCAGTGTTCAAAACGCAGTATATACACTGGCATTTTTTAAGGGCGGTGCTGGGGGTAAGTGCTATGGCCTGTCTGTATTTCGCCTGGGGCAACTTACCTCTGGCTCAGTCTGCGCTGCTAAAGCAAACCTCTCCTTTTTTTATTCCGCTTATTGCCTTTTTTTGGCTTAAAGAACAGCTACATAAACAAGTGCTCGCGGCTATCTTTATCGGCTTTGTGGGAGTGTATTTTATTCTCAATCCACAGCAGGGGGTAATAAACCTGGTAGTGTTGATCGCCTTACTGGGTGCACTCATTGGCTCTTTCGCCAAAGTGACGATCAGGAAGTTAGGACAATCTGAAAATTCTAAGCTGATTGTGTTTTATTTTTCGCTGTTCGCGACCTTGATCTCGCTGTTACCGGCACTCTATTATTGGCAGCAGGTCAGTGTGATGCAGTTGCTCTGGCTGTTGGCCCTGGCAGTGACCTCGACCATCGCTCAATTACTATTATCTAAGGCCTATCGCTTGTCTAAAGCCGGAGTACTGGCGCCATTTACCTACAGCTCGGTGTTTTATGCCGCCATTTTCGGTTGGTTTTTTTGGGCTGAGCAGATAAGTGCAGCAACAGTGCTGGGAATCTTACTTATCTGCAGCGCCGGTATTTTGGCAATGCGAGGCAGCAGGGCTTGAGTCCCGAATTCAGAGCGAGCATAATTCGCCGTAACCAACCACAGTATCATTATAATTTGCGCAGCAGTGCGCGACACATACTAAATGACCAATAGGAGTAATGCATGCAAATTGCAAAAGACACAGTCGTTCAATTTAACTACGTATTAAAAGATGCCGATGGCAGTACTTTAGAAGAGACCGATACCGATCAGCCGCTGCTGTATTTGCAGGGACACAACAATATGCTGGCGGGAGTGGAGAGCGCACTTGAGGGTCACGCTAAAGGTGATTCAGTCACAGTGACTCTGGCTCCGGAGCAAGCCTATGGGAAAGTGCGTGAGGACGCGGTAATAAAAGTGCCTGTGAAGCATTTGCAGGGCGCTAAGAAATGGCGCCCGGGCATGGTTGCCACTGTTAATACCGAGAAGGGTCAGCATCAAGTGACTATCGTAAAAATGGGCCGATTTATGGCCAGTGTTGATACCAACCATCCGTTCGCTGGTAAGACAATCACCTTTGATATGCAAGTTGTCGATGTACGCCAGGCAACCGCCAATGAAGTTTCTCATCGCCATGCACACGGTGCCGGTGGTCATCAGCACTAAACAACAGTCGGTTTAAGCTCACATAGGCCTGCTGATGCAGCAAGTGGGCTCTCTCGCTGTAGCAGGCAATAAGTAAATAACTATGTCATCACCACTGCAGATTTATCGTGCGGATATCCAGCTAAAAGGTTATCTGCAGGACCCGGCGCAAGCCCAAGCTATCACCGCGCTCGAGCGGCTCTATCAAAGCATAGTGCGGGGATCAGTTGCCTCGGGTTCCAGTTTGTATTTGTGGGGCCCCGTGGGGCGTGGCAAGACCTATGTTATGGATTGTTTTTATCGCGCTCTACAAGGGCGTGCGCAGCGCTTGCATTACTATCGGTTTATGCAGTACCTGCATCGCCAGCTTCGGGTTTATCAGGGCAATAAAGATCCGTTGGTGTTAGTGGCGAAGGAGCTTTTAAAAAAGCACAAAGTTTTATGCTTAGATGAGTTTTTTGTCTCTGATATCGCCGATGCGATGTTATTAGGGCGGCTGCTGAAAGTACTGTTTGAGCAGGGGCTAGTTTTAGTGACAACCTCTAATGTTGAGCCCGCAGAGCTCTATCGAGACGGCTTGCAGCGGGACAGGTTTTTACCGGCTATTGCTATGTTGGAACAACAGTTGCAAATTATCTCACTGCGCGGTGAAATAGATCATCGCCTTGCGAAAGGGCTAAAGTTTAGTAACTATTACGTTGCGCAAAGCGGCAGTTCGATTACCGCTAATGCGCAAGTAGTGCAAAGATTTAACCGTGATGCGGGCGATCGGCCTGTCAGTTGTGATCTGGCGCTTAGTATTGAGTCGCGTAGCATTGAGTGTCTGTATCAGTGTGAAGACTTGTATTGTTTTAGTTTCCAGCAGCTGTTTGTTGGTCCCCGTAGCGCCAATGATTATATTGCCCTGTCAAAAATTGCTGGCTGCATCTATCTGTTAGATGTCCCACAGTTAGGCGGGATATTGAATGAGCGCAAAGTCGCCCGCGGCACTGAAGACACCTATAATATAAACCAGCGGGTGGCAAACCGGCCCTTTGTCATGGCAAAAGGGGATGATGAAGCGCGACGCTTTATCAGTTTTATCGATGAGATGTACGATCAGAAAACGCTAGTAGTGATGGCGGTAGCGGTTGAACTGCCACAGCTGTACCTAGGTGGCAGGGTCGAGTTTGAATTTCAGCGCGCCAGCAGTCGTATTATCGAGATGCAAGGCATACAGTACTGCTCAAACGGGATTTAAATGGGAATAGTTAAACCAGGATAGGAAAATATAAAGGGAGGCAGGGATGTCTATAGGCTATCAAACCAGTCATTGTAGTAAAGATGACAGGAATATTATCATAGCGCTTAGGGTATTGGAGCGGCTCTTCTTAGCGTCAGCTTTTTTACTTAGTCTGGGTGTTAACGCACAAGAGCTACGACTAAGTACTGCTGAAAAAGAAATATTTTCGGTACAGTTGTTAACCGACAAGCTGGTGGCTCCCTGGGCTCTGGCACAATTGCCACAATCTCAAGTACTGCTAATCACAGAGAAAGACGGTAAGTTATTCAGGTTCGACATGCCCACTCGCACGTTATCTTTAATCTCTGGAGTCGGGAAAGTGCAATCGCACGGTCAGGGAGGATTGATGGATATTGCCATCTCTCCCGATTTTAGCACCTCAAAATTGCTATATTTCAGCTACGCCAAGCAAGTTTCACAAGGGCTGTTTGCCACCAGTATTGCCAGCGCTAAATTGCTGCAATCTACAGGCGGGTGGCGCTTAAGTGGCTGGCGAGATCTGTTTGTTTCTCGGCCAGCAACGGGCAGTGGCAAGCATTTTGGCAGTAGAATTGCCTTCGATGATAAGGGGCATCTGTTTTTTTCGATTGGCGATAGAGGGGTGCGTGCTAACGCACAAAATCTTAACAATCATGCCGGCAGCATTTTACGTTTAAACTTAGATGGATCAGTTCCCGCTGATAATCCTTTTATTGGCCAAAAAAATATTAAACCAGAAATTTACAGTTTTGGGCATCGCAATCCTCAAGGGCTGTATTATGACGTAGGACAGCAGCAGCTATTTGCAATAGAACATGGGCCCAGAGGGGGTGATGAGATTAACCGGATTGAGCCTGGGCTCAACTATGGTTGGCCAATTATTTCTTACGGTAAAGAATACTGGGGGCCATTCAGTGTTGGCGAGGGAGTAGCTAAAGAGGGCATGCAGCAGCCGTTGATGTATTACACTCCCTCAATTGCCCCCTCCAGCCTGATATTTTATCAGCACACATATTTTTCGCAGTTAAAAAACAGTTTTCTGGCAGGTTCTTTGGTGCTCAGGCATCTCAATCAAATTAAGTTTAATGGTAATTATAACGACTATAAGCAGTGGCGTTGGTTTAAAAAAGCAGAGCGTAGGATTCGTGATTTAACGGTATTAAGCAGTGGCAAAATTGCCTTGATAACAGATTCAGGGGAGTTACAGTTGATAGCTAAGAGTGATCTGAGATAAGTAGCGGCCATAAAAA
>MAAC01005971.1_pt1 | contig 46820 bp, 52 predicted proteins | sample 1115981 | NCBI WGS metagenome assembly MAAC01 (sample SAMN04961126, study PRJNA320927) | seawater metagenome | isolation source: sample BD02T64 sea water enriched with oil for 64 days | place: USA:Gulf of Mexico | collected 2013-07-27 | reverse complement strand
GCTCGTCACATCCTGGGGCTGGAGAAGGTCCCAAGGGTTGGGCTGTTCGCCCATTAAAGTGGCACGCGAGCTGGGTTCAGAACGTCGTGAGACAGTTCGGTCTCTATCTACAGTGGGCGCAAGAAATTTGAGTGGATCTGACTCTAGTACGAGAGGACCGAGTTGGACGAACCTCTGGTGTATCTGTTGTTCCGCCAGGAGCACTGCAGAGTAGCTACGTTCGGAAGGGATAAGCGCTGAAAGCATATAAGCGCGAAACCTACCACAAGATGAGATTTCTTTAAAGGGTCGTGGGAGACTACCACGTTGATAGGTCATAGATGTAAGTGCAGTAATGTATGTAGTCGAGTGATACTAATAACCCATATGCTTATGTACGTCGTTTCCTCCTAACTTTGGTTAGGAGGAAGCTAACTCTTTATATAAGTTGCATTCAGCTTTACGTTTGTAATTTTCCTATTCTCATTTTAATATGTTAAGATATTTTCCTGCAATAGCGCAGGATGACATTTTTTAGAAACCCTAAAAATGTCCATCCTCTTACCATTCCGAACAGAGAAGTTAAGCCCGTTAGCGCCGATGGTACTACACTTGTGGAAGAGTAGGTCGCCGCCTTCTTTAAAGACCCAATCTAATCGATTGGGTCTTTTTTTTTGAAAAACATATATCTAAATATCCCATATAAGAAATGCCTAGCAATTCAATTAGTTCTTACAATATCTAAATCAATACCTTCGTTAAACGGTATTATTTTGTAAGAAAAGGGGTATAATCCTGTTGACTTTATTGTTTTAGCTTGCTATATTTAGCCAAACTAATTACCAATGAGATATTTACCTTTTTTTTGATCACAATTCTCCTATGCTCGTGCAATAGTAAAGAGAATTCTAAAGATTTGGCTGCAAATAAAGAACTAGTCGTATTAGATAAACTTTTAGAGGCGTTGCATCATAAAGCTGATATGTTGTATAGTGTCTTTCTTCATAATAATGGAAATGGAGATTTTGGCATTAAAAAGTTGCCTTGGCAGTCACAGTTACCTCCTTTGAATGATTTCGAATTTGTTGATATTAATAATGATGGTACCAATGAGATTATAATAGTAGGGAACTTATATAATGTTGAAGTTGAAACACAACGTTATGATGCATCTATAGGAGCCGTGTTCAATTTTATTGAAGGAGAGTTTGTGGATATACACTCAAAAGACACCGGTTTCTTTACAACGGGGGATGCTAGAGAAATAATCTCTATCGATGGGAATGCCAAAAAGATATTGATTGTTACAAACAATAACGGACCTTTAGATGTTTTTGAAATACTTCAAAAGCAAGAGCCAGGGTTGAGTAGCCTTTAATCAAACATTGATTTGATAATCGTATTGATGCCCTTAAAGCATAAATAAACGGCACCTGTTCCCGCTATTAGCCCTAGAATAAGAAATACGTAAAATGTGAAGTTGTGTTTGTTTAGAAATGCTAGACTGAGCAAATAGGGACTCAAGAATAATAATGGTAGGGCCATCGCCATACGTTTTATACCTTTTATCAGTAATTTCTGATCTGTATGTGGTTTACTCATTAGGGTATGCGTTAATTGCTTTACGTACACTACCGTGTTTTTCTAGTAGAAAGGTGGCTTCATCTTCTTTTAGATTGAGTTCATCCATAATCATACGGGTACCTCTATCAACAAGTTTGTTATTGCTCAATTGCATGTCCACCATCTTGTTTCCTTTTATTCTTCCCAACTGTATCATAGCAGCAGTAGATATCATATTCAAGACAAGTTTTTGAGCTGTACCTGCTTTCATCCGTGAACTACCAGTAACAAATTCTGGACCTACAACAACAACAATTGGAAAAGATGCAGTTTTATGTAAGGGACTCCCTTCGTTGCAAGTTATGCAACCCGTGGCGATGTTGTTTTCGTTACAGCACTCAAGTGCGTTTATCACATAAGGTGTGGTTCCTGAAGCTGCAATTCCAATTACAACATCTTTTTCAGAAACTTGATGTCTTTGCAAATCCTTCCATCCTTGTGTATTAGAATCCTCAGCAAACTCAACGGCTTTTCTTATTGCAGAATCTCCTCCTGCAATCAAGCCAATAACTAGTTCATGTGAAACGCCAAAAGTGGGTGGGCATTCACTTGCATCGAGAATACCTAAACGTCCACTAGTGCCTGCCCCCATGTAAAAAAGACGTCCTCCATTTTTGAGTTTTTTTGATACAATACGAGTTAGCTTTTCAATTTGAGGAAGAGACTTCTTGACTGCTAGTGGGACCGTTTGATCCTCAGAATTCATATTCTTAAGCAATTCCGAAATGCTCATTTTCTCTAAATGATCATAACCAGAATCAGCTTCGGTCGTTTTGGTAAAGCTCATATGCAAATTTACAATTTGTTATTGAACTGTATATACTAGTGTAGAAATTTTAGAAACTCTAAAATAACCAAGGGGAAAATTATCCGATTTAGTCTCATTAATAATGTTGCCTTTAACAGTTGCTGGCTGTGTTTCAAAAGGACCATCACTCATATCTGTACTTTGTTGTAAAAGGACAAACATAAAATTATAGAATTGCTCATTTACTCCATAAAGGTTAAAAATAATTTCATCCCCAGGTTCTAAATCCTCAATAAGGAAAAAGCCAAAAATAGAATTGCCATCGAAAAATTCATCAAAGAAGGTGTCTAAAACATCTCCTTTTTCTGATAGACCTTCAAAAAAATAATGGTCGCCTTCTCCCAAAGGGTCTGTAAAGAATACTTTGAGTTCTATATCTTCTCCAGAGAATCCGCCATCGTCACGTTGTTCTACAAATTCTAGAGAACTCACCGCGTGGAGTTGTTCGGTTGCTGTATAGATTTCGTCTTTGTAAATAACTTCGAGTGAATAGTTTACCCCAAATTCTGGCACCAAAGAACTTTGGTATTTACCTTCTGTTGTATAACTAAAAGGAAAAACCGTTCCATTATCTCCGGTAATTGTTACCATCGCATCTTCTACAAACGGAATTTGATTATCGAAAAAAGGCGCTGTAGTGGTAAGTTGTACGGTGGAGTTGGCCGTTCCATCTTCTAATAAATTAACACCTGCATCTATTACTAATCGTGGCTCAGAAGTATTCAGTCCCACATCAATGACGTCCTCACAAGAGGCTAATAAGCCAAGTAAAATAAGTAATGTATATATCCTCTTCATAGTCTAGAATTTAAAATTGTAAGTTATCGCGGGGATAATTCCGAAAATTGACAATCGTACCGCTTCGTTTTGACTCGTATCACTGTTCTCTCTAAATGAAACGGATGCTGCGTTTTTTCGATTATATATATTGTAAACGCTAAATACCCATTCACTTTTCCAACGTTTCTTAAAATTTGGTTTAGGCGTCCAGGTTGCAGATACATCGAGGTGATGGAAATCTGTTAGGCGACTACTGTTTCTTGCTTCATAAACAGGTACCACTAAGTTATTGTAAATATATTGGCCAGTTGGATAGGTAGTGGGTTGTCCGGTTTGATAAATCATATTGGCACCAAAGGACCATTTTTTTGTAAGTTCATATTGGGTGGTAATAGAAATATCGTGAGTTCTGTCCCAAGGAGAATTATACCAAGCCCCATTATTAATTCCACTTTCTATAGGAGTTCTGCCAGATGTTCGTTGTTCGCTTTTCGATAAGGTATAGGCAATCCAACCCTTCAATTTTCCTGCGTTTTTACTAATAAGCACTTCTAACCCATAAGCTCTGGCTTCTCCGTTTAATATGATTTGCTCTACGGCATTATTTGCAATTAAATCGGCATCATCTACATAATCGATTCTATTTTGAACTTCTTTGTAATAGCCTTCTATTTCCATGGAGTAGTTTTCGAAAGTCTTAAAATACCCAATGGCCACTTGGTCTGCCAGTTGTGGTTCAATATACTTTCCGCTAGGGGCATAGATATCAAAGGGAGTAGGGGAAGTACTGTTTGAAATTAAATGGATGTATTGCGTCATTCTGTTATAGCTGAGCTTAATCGATGAGGATTCATTCAATTGATAAGCTAAGGCCAGACGTGGTTCTAAATTTGCAAAGGACTTAATTGTTTTGCTTCGGCTAAACGATTCAGTTCCAATAGGATTTGCTTTTTGATATATATCTAGACCTTCATTATATATAATCGGGTTGTCGTTTTGATAGACATTCAATTCGCTCTGTCCAAGTCTATTAAAAGTAGAAACTCTAAGGCCTCCTTGAACAGCTAACTTAGCCGTTAATTCAATTTCAGCGTCCAGATAAACGGTACTTTCCAAAGCAAATCTATCGGTTAATTTAAACGCATTAATCCCAGAATCTTCTCCGGTAGGTTTTACATCCCCTGGATTGAATTTGTAATAAATACTGTTTAATCCATAACGAAGTTCAATATTTTCTGAAAGATAGTGTGTTAGGTCATATTTAAGATTATAGTTTGTGATACCACTATCAAATTGAAAATCAACAAATTTAAGCTCCAGTCCGTAATAGTAGTCTGAATAAATTAAAGAAAGATTGGAGAACAATTTTTCAGAAAACAAATGATTCCAACGTAGGTTAAGTGTTGCATTTCCGAAGGTATTTGAAAAGGTGTCATTGATACTAAAAACATCTCTTCCGAAGTAACCAGATAAAAACAATCTGTTCTTTGTATTTGCATTGTAGCTTAATTTTGTATTTAAATCGTAAAAATATGCTTTGTTATCATTGTTAAATAATGGAAGAAATAAATGCGCATAACTACTTCTACCACCAACGAGGAAAGATGCCTTATCCTTGACAATAGGTCCTTCTAATAATAGTCTAGAAGCGACGAGACCAATTCCACCACTCGCTCTAAACTTTTTCTTGCTACCATCTTTTTGAAAGATATCAAGCACAGAAGAAACCCTTCCCCCATAGCGTGCAGGAATCCCTCCTTTATAAAGTGTTAGGTCTTTTATAGCATCTGGATTGAAAACTGAAAAGAAACCAAATAAATGGGATGAATTGTAGAGAGTAGCTTCATCCAAAAGAATTAAATTTTGATCTGCTGCACCTCCTCGCACATTAAAACCACTTGCGCCTTCTCCAGCATTTGTTACACCTGGTAGTAAGGTGATCGCTTTTATTACATCGGCTTCGCCTAAAACTACAGGTGTTTTTTTGATGGTTTCGGCAGAAAGTGAATTCACACTCATTTGCGGTTTCCCTATGTTAAGTTTTTCAATGTTCGCTTTCACTATAACCTCATCAAGTTCTTGAGTATTCGCGGAAAGTAAAAGGTCTTTGGTAATATTTTCACCTAATTGAATGCTTGTCTTTTTTGTAGCATATCCCAAACTACTATAATAAACATGGTATTCTCCGGCTGGGAGTGTGATTGAGTAAAAACCATATTCGTTAGTTATGGCACCGGATTGGAGCTCTGGAATTATAACGTTGACGCCAATAAGTGTCTCACCTGTTTCTGCTTCGGAAACTGTTCCACTTAAAGTAAATTTTTCTTGAGAGAATATGCTAAAGCTAATTAGAACAATAAGCAGAGATAGTTTTTTCTTCAATGTAATGGTCTATTTGATATAAAAATAAGGATAAAAAAGCCTTCAGTTTTTCTGAAGGCTTTTTAACAAATCTTTAGTTTATCTATAAAAGAATATCGTTAAACACTGCGCAAGCTAGGTTTAACACTGGTATATGGCTAACTTATTTTTTAATGATCTTTTTTGTAATTGAAATTTCGTCTATTGTTTTAAAAGTAAGCAGATAAATACCACTCTTTGTTGAACTCAAATCTATGGTGTTATCAAGTCCTTTAAATTCATTGCTTAGAACAACTCTTCCTTGAAGGTCGGTTACGCCATAGGATGTAATTGTTCCTAGAGTGCGATCATAAGAGACTGTGAGGGAAGATTCAGTTGGATTTGGAAATACCTTAACTCTAGATGAAAAAGCTTCGACATCTTCTATCGACAAAACATTAAAAATATCTGATATTTCTTGTGCCGTTAATTCACGATCATATACTAATATGTCATCAAATTTTCCGGGAAATTGAAGGGTAGGAAGATTTGCTTGCGCTCCAACAGTAAAAGGCAATGGGCTAGATAAAATAGGAATGTTGTTAGCGGCTGTACCTTCTAACACACCATTTATATAAAGGTTTGCATCCACTCCATCGTAAGTAGCCGCAACGTGCGTCCATTCTCCAGTTGGAATTGTCGCAGAATCAACAGGTGTTGGTCCGTTTACATTCCATCGAACTCCTTGCGTTGGATTCAGGCCTAGATAATATCCACCAGTACCTGCCCCGTTCCAATTATTTAAAAGTCCCGTCCAATCAGGAACGTCTTCGCCTAATTCCATCCAAACACATAGAGAGAAATTACTGTCCGAATCAAAATCAAAGGCCGTTGGATTTGAAGCTAAATCCATATACTCATTTAAATAAAGCAAGGCTTGGTCCGCCTGTCCAAATCGATTTTGTACCGGTAGAAGGACCCCTCCAAGACCAAAAACTTCCAAATCTAGCCCAGACGGACTCGAGTCTGTATATGTTCCATTATTTAATTCATAGTATCCAACCAGTCCGTTGGTTGGTACCTGACTGTATCCAGTAAATGATAAAAAGATACCGAGTACTGCAAAAAGTAGTTGTTTTTTCATATTAAATGCTTGTTAGTTTGTCTAAATGTACAAATATATTTTTCAACACACCAATTTAGATTGCTGACAATGAAAATGATATGATCGACGATTCGTCTAGATGGGAAATAGAAAAGCCTTCAATTTTTCTGAAGGCTTTTAACTCTTAATTTATTCTTGAGAGAATTTCATTAAATGTTTTACTTGGTCTCATTTGATTTGAGACAAGTCCTTCGGAAGGCTCGTAATAGCCTCCTATGTCTACAGGTTTTCCTTGAGCCTCAATTAATTCTTGCAAAATCGTTGTTGAGTTCTCTGCCAGACTTTTTGCAATTGGAGTAAATCTCTCCTTTAAAATTACATCCTGATCCTGATCTGTAAGTGCTTCAGCCCAATAAAGTGCTAAATAGAAATGACTGCCTCGATTATCTAATTCGTTGACCTTTCGAGAAGGGCCTTGTTTATTCTCTAGTAGCTTTTCGGTTGCGTAATCTAAAGTTTCAGAAAGTAAAATAGCCTTAGCATTATTAAAAGTAGAACCCAAATGTTCAAGTGAAACCGCTATAGCTAAAAATTCACCCAAAGAGTCCCAGCGCAAATGTCCTTCTTCTATAAATTGTTGTACATGTTTTGGGGCAGAACCTCCGGCGCCCGTTTCAAACAAACCACCACCGTTCATGAGAGGAACGATAGAAAGCATTTTTGCACTTGTTCCTAATTCAAGAATTGGGAACAAATCTGTTAGATAGTCACGGAGTACGTTTCCGCTAACTGAAATAGTATCCTTTCCATCTTTTACCCGTTCAAGTGTATAAAGGGTAGCTTTTTCTGGTGAAAGGATCTTTATCTCCAAACTTTCAGTATTATGATTAAGAAGGTATTTATTTACTTTTTTAATGATTTCTGCATCATGAGCACGATTTTTATCCAACCAAAAAATAGCTGGACTTTCTGTAGCGCGCGCACGACTCACGGCTAGTTTTACCCAATCTTGAATAGGCAAATCCTTAACTTGGCACATTCTCCATATATCTCCAGCCTCCACCATATGTTCCATTAAAGTGTAACCTTTGGCATCAATAACACTTACTTTTCCGTTAGCAGTAATCTCAAAAGTTTTATCATGAGAACCATATTCTTCTGCCTTCTGGGCCATTAAACCAACATTAGGGACAGTTCCCATAGTAGTAGGATCAAAGGCTCCATGTTTTTTACAAAAGTTAATTGTGGCCTTGTAAATACTGGCATAGCTGCTGTCAGGAATAACCGCTTTTGTGTCCTTACTCTTCCCATCTGGTCCCCACATCTGACCAGAGTTACGTATCATCGCAGGCATTGAAGCATCTATGATCACGTCACTTGGCACATGAAGGTTTGTAATTCCTTTATCACTATTTACCATTGCCAAGGCTGGATTTTTCTCAAAAACCTCAAGGATGTCGGCTTTTACCGCTTCACATTTGTCTCTTGGTAATTCTTCGATTTTATTTTCTAAATCCCCAAAACCGTTTCTTACATCAACTCCTATTTCGTCAAATTCTGTCACATATTTTTCAAAAAGATCTTTAAAGAAAACTTCAACCGCATGTCCAAAAATAATTGGATCACTCACTTTCATCATAGTTGCTTTCATATGCAAAGAGAAGAGGACATCTTTTTCTTTTGCGTCTTTAACCTGTGCTTCAAGGAAGGAGATTAGTTCTTTTTTGTTCAAAACAGAGGCATCGATTATCTCACCTTCGAGCACAGCTAAATTTTCTTTTAAGATAGTTGTGTTTCCACTCGAATCGGTTAATAATATACTCACGCTTCCTGCTTGGTCAATTGTAAGCGATTGTTCATTATGCATGAAATCACCTTGGTCCATCGTTGCGACATGCGATTTTGAATCTTTGCTCCAAGCTCCCATGCTATGTGGGTTTTTCTTGGCGTAATTTTTTACAGCTTTTGGTGCACGTCTGTCACTGTTTCCTTCGCGTAATACAGGATTTACAGCACTACCTTTAATTTTATCGTAGGTTGTCTTGATGTTCTTGTCTTCATTTGTTTGGGGTTCTTCGGGATAGTTGGGAAGTTTAAAACCTTTTGCTTGCAATTCGGAGATCGCTTCTAATAATTGAGGGATAGAAGCACTGATATTTGGAAGCTTAATTATGTTGGCCTCTGGAAGTTTCGCTAATTCACCAAGTTCAGTTAAGGCATCATCTACACGCTGTTCTTCAGTTAAATATGCTGAAAAATTTGCTAGAATGCGGGCGGCCAAAGATATATCTCTAGTTTCAATTGTTATGTCTGAAGGTCCTGTGAATGCTTTTATAATTGGCAGTAACGAATAGGTTGCCAAAGCTGGCGCCTCGTCCGTTTTGGTGTAAATAATCTTAGCTGTTTTTGTCATAGGGTTGGTTTATGATAACAAGAATTTCGCCTCTTTTGGCGAAGAGGTGCAAATATAACAATTTGGATAGGCTTATAAAAGACGGAAGAGGGTATATTTATTGACAATACTCCTAAACAATAAAAGCCATATCATTGTATTTCTACTTTGATATGGCTTCTTGCGAAATAAACCTTTGCCAGCTAATTTTTACATTCTAGGCAAGTTTATTATACCCTTACAGCTGTGATTTATTTCAACGAGTGTTTTTCTTCAAGCCATTAACTAAAAGTCAATCTATAATCAAAAAAACCCTCAACTTTTGTTAATCTCAACCCTAACCAACATAAATGAACGTTAGCATCTCAAGCAATTAATAAAAGTATATAAAGAACGTTACTTTATGGTATCATCTTGATGGTTACATCATTTTGATATTGTAAATATAAAGCAAGACTATTCAAAAACAATAATTTATAACCATTTAGATATTAACTATTTATGAACCGAGGTTTTTAACAATTGTTCATAAAAAAAGTCCTCCGCTAGGCAGAAGACTTTTTAAGTATTTTGAGAATTAAACTAGTATCTCTTCTCTTTAATTCTTGCTTTCTTACCTGTAAGACCTCTAAAGTAATAAATACGTTTTCTACGTACGTTACCTTTTTTGTTGATCTCAATTTTTTGTAGTGCCGGTAGGTTCACTGGGAAAATACGCTCGACACCAACAGTTCCAGACATTTTTCTAATCGTAAATGTTTGTGTTAATCCCGTTCCTTTTACTTGGATTACAACACCTCTAAAGAACTGAGTTCTTGTTTTTTCACCCTCACGGATTTCGTAATACACTGTAATAGTGTCTCCCGCTCCAAACTGAGGAAAATCTTTTGTCGCAACGAATTCGTCTTGAACAAATTTAATTAACTCTTCCATTGTAATTAATTGATATAATTTTTATTAAAACAACATTCACGTTTCTCGCCAGAGGTTGGATTAAGTGGGTGCAAAAATAAGCAATTTATGTTATGTGGCAAGCCTTTTGACTCTTTTTTTGAAGCTCTTATTCAAGCAAGTCTGGACGCCGTTCTTCCGTGTGTTTAAAGGCCTCTGTTTCGCGCCATTCCTCAATCTTAGCGGTATGTCCGCTTAATAGAATTTCTGGAACTTTCCAACCTTTATAATCGGCAGGGCGTGTGTAAATTGGTGGAGCCAGTAAATCGTCCTGAAAGGAGTCTGTTAGGGCGCTTGTTTCATTGCCTAAAACGCCAGGAATTAATCTAATTACAGTATCACATACAATAGCCGCTGCCAATTCACCTCCGCTTAAAACGAAATCTCCAACCGAAATCTCTCTTGTAATAAAATGATCTCGCACTCTTTGATCAACTCCTTTATAATGCCCGCAAAGGATGATAATATTTTCTTTTAAGGATAGTTCGTTCGAAATACCTTGATTTAATGTTTCACCATCTGGTGTCATATATATGATTTCATTATAATCTCGTTCTGCTTTTAACTTCGAAATGCACTTATCAATAGGTTCAATCATCATAACCATTCCTGCGCCACCTCCAAATTGATAGTCATCTATTTGGTTGTAACTATTGCTTGAAAAATTTCGTAAATTATGCATATGCACAGAAACTAGGCCTTTTTCAATAGCTCGTTTAAGGATAGAGGCTTCAAAGGGACTTTTAAGTAATTCGGGCAGTACTGTAATTATATCAATTCGCATACGCTATAGGAATTCTCTTTTTAATTGGCACCGTTCTATAGATTCCTTTGCTCTATTTAGAACATTTTTGTCTAAAGTATTCATTGCGCATTTTTTATAATGAGCAATAGCTTCATCCAGATTGCCTTGTTGCTCATACATAATCGCGTACTCATTATACATCGTGGCTAATGTTATTCCTGGTATTGTAATCGCTTTGTCCAAAAGTTCTTTTAATTCGTCATATTTTCCAAGGGTAGAAAGCAAAACCGCATAATTATAATATACCGCAGGATACGTTGGACTTTTCTCTAAGCACAATTTATAGAGTGTTTCACCTTTTTCGTACTCTTTGAACTTTACCTCGTATAAATACGCCAAGTGATTGTAGGCCTTACCAAAATTTGGGTCTATACCAATTATTTTTTCCAAAATATCTGAAGCAACTTCATACTTTCCGTTTTTTATTTCGAGGTTGGCTTGATCCAACATTTCCTCAAGTTTGGTGAGATGATCCATAACAAACGATTTAGATCACAAAAATAACGTAAATATGGTAAACTATACCGTCCAGGTATAATGATTCACTTTTATGTCTTTTTTCCAACCTAGCTTCTTATATAGTTTTTGAGCGGGATTGTTGATAGCGGTTTCCAAGGTAAGGCTTTTACTTCCTGAAGCTTTGGCAAACTGTTTCGCAGCTTCCATAAGTGCTTCGCCAACTCCCTTTTTTCTTACTTCGGAAGAAGTAAAAATATCATTTAATATGTAGGTGCGTTGCATAGATACTGAAGAAAAACTAGGGTAGAGCTGCGTAAAACCAAGACCTACCTCATGAGTATTTATGGCTAAGAATATCACCGAGTCATTTTTCTGAAAGCGTTCGCTTAAGAATGCACGAGCTTCTTTAGGATTAGAGTCTTGCTTATAGAACACTCTGTAGCCATCAAAAAGAGGGATGAGTTGTTCTAAATTGGCTAGAGAGGCTTGTATGATTTTCATTCATTAAAAATACAATTTCAGAAAATACATTCCAATAAAAAAAGCCCGTCGATATCTCAACGGGCTTTCAGAATATCATTGCCTACTATTAATAGTACGTAAAGCGTCTTACTTTGGCAATATACTTCGCCAAACGAATGACTTGATGGCTATAACCATATTCGTTATCATACCAAATGTATAATACTACATCTTTACCATCTTCGGTAACAATTGTTGCCTTGCTATCGTAAATAGATGGGGCAGAAGAACCAACAATATCGCTAGACACTAACTCATTGTTTAATGAGTATTTGATCTGCTCTACCAAATCACCTTCTAATGCATATTTCTTCATAATAGCGTTGATGCCATCTTTTGAAGTTTTGTTTTCCAACTCTAATTTCAGAATAGCCAATGAACCGTTTGGTACAGGAACACGAATTGCATTCGATGTCAGCTTTCCAGCAAATGAAGGAAGCGCTTTTGTAACCGCACTACCAGCACCCGTTTCTGTAATTACCATATTTAAGGCTGCAGCACGACCACGACGGTATTTCTTGTGCATATTGTCCACTAAATTCTGGTCATTAGTATACGCGTGAATTGTTTCTAGGTGTCCGTGAACAACGCCCAATGAATCCTCTATTGCTTTTAAAATAGGCGTAATTGCATTAGTTGTACAAGACGCTGCAGAGAAAATATCAACCTCATTTGGATCATACTCTGCGTGGTTTACACCGTGTACAATATTTGGCACTCCTTTTCCAGGAGCGGTAAGCAATACCTTTGAAGCTCCTTTAGCCGTTAAGTGACGACTCAACGCCTCTTCATCTCTAAAAGCACCAGTATTATCAATAACTAAAGCGTCTTCTATACCATAAGAAGTGTAATCAATTTCTTCTGGACCATTTGCCGAAATCATGTGTACAGTTGTACCATTGATAACCAATGCACTGTTTTCAACATCTATACGTACTGTTCCTGGGAAATCTCCGTGAACAGAATCATACTGAAGTAAAGAAGCTCTTTTTTCTAGAACAGTTTCGTCAATTGCTCCGCGCGTTACAATAGCACGTAAACGCATCTGATTTCCTTTTCCAGTTCTTGTCATTAGCTCTCTGGCTAACAAACGACCAATTCTTCCGAAACCATATAAAACAACATCTTTAGGATTGATACTTGCGGTTTCTTTAGCTTCCTTTAGTTTTTCTGAAACAAACGCCAAGGCGTCTGCGAACTTGTTATCCTCTAAATGATACTCATAGGTAAGTTTCCCAATATCTAATTTTGCTGGTGGAAGATCTAGGGTTTTAATTGCTTGAGCAATCTCTACCGAATCAAAAATAGAAATAGGTTTTTGTACAAATTCGCCTGCATATTCATGAAGATTTAAAATCTCACTCACATTGCGATCAATTAGCTGGTTACGAAAAAGAACCAACTCAATAGATTTGTCGTACCAAAGATCACTAATAATATTAATGAACTCTACAGTAGCCTTACGGCGATCGGTTTGAAAAGACAGCTCTTTTTCATAAACGTCATCAAAACTCATAGGTATGTTGTTTTTAGGTCCCGATTTCCATCAGGATATGGGTTTAAAATTTTTGCAAAAGTAAGTATTTCAATTGTTTTCGTAAAGGGAATTAATAAAAGAACTTTTTTAATTGGCTAAAAAATGGGTGTGCAAGGACATTTTTGTCTTTTTTCCTTTTGTAGCGTTGCTATGCAATTCAAAAGATACCTTTAACAGTACACAAGATTGCTAATTTTTGCTACAATCCAAAAAGTTTAAGCGAGTTAAAATAAAAAAGGCTCTCTTTTGCTAAAAGAGAGCCTTCATAGAAAGTATGCTATTTTTATTGATGGTGGGGTTTTATGTTTTAGTCCAAAGTAAACGTTCCGATTTTTCCATCGTCACGAGACCAAGTACCACCTGTGGTATTTGCCGAACAATCATTTTCTCGATAGGTTCCGTTATAATTTACATTCCAAATAACATTTTTACCAGCGAATGTTGAAGTTTGATTAACGCCTATAAGAAAAGTTGCATCCATGGCCGCTTGAACCGATGTGGCACCAGAAACACAGGAGCTAAAATCGAAAGTTTCAAAAACACTATTCGTGTCATTGGCTGGAAAACCGCTTGGATTTGAAGGGGTTACATCGTTAATTCTAGGAGTCATTGTGCCTCCATAGTCCACCATTTCTGGGTCTGCTATTATATCCCAGTTACCTGTATAAGCAGGATCTAAATCATCTACATAAGTGTCCAATACCGCTTTGATTCTTCCAAAATTTTTTTCTTTATGTGCTTTGATGTAGGCATCCTTACCACTAATAGTAACATTTGTTGCTATTAGGTTTTCTTGATCTGTTGCATCTATTGTAAAGCTTATATTTGTTGCAGCTGTGTCATTATTAGAAATAAGTTCAAGATTGCTCAGGTCGATTGTTTTTTGATCTACTAGAGTGAAGATAATTTTCTTACCATTTAATAAGGTAAGACTTGCATTATAGTTTGCATCATTGGCTACATTGATATAAATTTTCCCTCTATAGGTAAACGACTAGAAAATATGCCGTGGTATAAACCTTTACTATCATTGTCTAAGCTTGCTTTTGGTATAAATTCTGGACTATCTATAACCAGTGCAGTTCTGTTAATTGAGTTGTTCTCGAAGAAATTAGATTCTTCGGTAATCGTTGCTTCTTTGCTACAGCTTGCGAAAATAAGTGAAAATGCAGCAAAATAGAGTAGGTTAAGTTTTTCATGAGCCTGAGGTTTAATCCGTTAAAACGTATTAGATATTCGATGAAATACAATTTTTTTCATAGTTTTGAGCAACTAGATCATAAAATTTTATTTTTTTATGAAAATAAAATACCCCTCTAAATCCGTCAAGACTAGAGGGGCATTCTCTTCAGCAAGAAACCAAACTTATCTGAAGATAAATTTATTTAGTTCACCTTGTTGATCCACAAATGTCATTTTAATAGGAGCCTTGAAATCTCGTTGCGACATAATGCGCTTTACATCTTCTATATTTGAAACTTTCGAGTCATTGATATGTGTGACTAAAACTCCGGCCAAATTATATTGTGCGATATCTCTAGTTAAAGGTTTGGTTACGATTACACCGTGTGAGCTTCCTCTATCTTTTAAATCTGTTTTACTCGCGTTTTTAACTTCTAATCCTAGATAATCTATTTCGTAGGTTTCCAATTTTATAAGCGTAACAGGAATTACTTTTTCCTTACCGTTCCTAACAACCGTTACGTCTACCACATCATCTGGACGCTTAGAACCTAGATAACCCGTAAGGTCAGAGAACTTACCAACGTGATAACCATCTATTTGATTGATAATATCTCCTTCTTTAATACCTCCTTTGTCTGCTCCACTACCTCTTTCAATTCCTGCCACATATACACCTTGAGTTTCGGAAACCCCATATTGCTCAGCCGATTTCGAATTTAGATTGCTTCCTCGAATTCCCAAAATTCCTTGCTGTACATTTCCAAACTCCATAATGTCTTCAATAACTTTTCGAGCATTGTTAGCTGGTACTGCAAATGAATAACCAACATAAGAACCTGTTTCACTTGTAATAGCAGTATTAATACCCACAAGTTCTCCACGAGTATTTACCAAAGCGCCGCCACTGTTTCCTCGATTTACCGCTGCATCTGTTTGAATAAACGACTGCGGTTTTCCATCAAATTCATTTAAATCACGCGCTTTTGCACTTACAATTCCCGCTGTTACAGTTGATGTTAAGTTAAATGGGTTTCCAACTGCTAGCACCCATTCTCCAATTTTCAAATCGTTAGAATCCCCAAAGGGAACATAGGGGAATTCTTCTTCACTATTGATCTTAATTAAAGCAATATCCGTTTTAGGGTCTGTTCCAATCAACTCTGCAGGATAGGTTCTATTGTTATTTAAGGTAACCTCCAGTTGAGACGCATTGGCGATGACGTGATTGTTTGTGATTATATACCCATCTGCTGTGATGATTACACCACTACCAGAGCCAATTGAGACGCGAGGTTTTCCACCGCCGCTAAAATATTCTGTTACATTGGTAGGACGCTTTGTAAGGGTTGTGTTTTTTACGTGGACCACCGCGTGCACCGTTTTATTAGCTGCTTCGGTAAAATCGATATTTGTTATGGTTGTCTCCGAAGAAAAGTTGGTTGGAATAAAAGAAGTTGTTTCTTCTTGTGAGATTACAGTGATCGTTTCACTTTCTACAAAATATTTGTACCCACCTAAGGTAATTACGCCAGCAGCGAGGGCTACGGCAAATAAACGAAATGTCTGTTTCATATAAATTGCATTTAGATTCATTAATAGTAACAAGTATAAGACGAAAATATTTCCGCAAAGTTTCACATTTAACGACTATTTAACAGTCGGAACATTGCCAATGCTGTGAGTTAGCTTGATAAAAAAAACGTTTTAACTCGTAATGGCTTTTCATACCTTTGCGATGATGAATATTCCATTTTTTAAATATCAAGGAACCGGAAACGACTTTGTGATGATTGACAATCGTCAACTTAAATTCCACAAAAATGATACCGAATTGGTCGCGAAACTTTGCGACAGGAGATTCGGAATTGGAGCCGATGGATTAATACTATTGGAAGAACATGGACGTTCCACAGTTGATTTTAAAATGGTATACTATAATGCAGATGGAAACCTTAGTTCGATGTGCGGAAACGGAGGGAGATGCATCACCCAGTTTGCTAAGCAACTTGGAATTATAGACACAAAGGCTGTGTTTGAGGCAATAGATGGAATACACGAGGCAAACATTGATGATACCATGATTTCCTTGAAGATGAATGATGTTACTGAAATAAAAGTTACGGATGATTATACATTTTTAGATACTGGTTCACCGCACCATGTGGAGATGGTCAATAATTTACAAGAATTTGACGTTAGAATAAAGGGTGCTTATATTCGCTATAACGTCTATGGAAAAGAGGGTGCGAATGTCAACTTTGTAGAGGAAATAGAAGTTAATGTTTTTTCCGTTCGAACCTATGAAAGAGGAGTGGAGGATGAAACACTGTCTTGTGGAACCGGAGTTACGGCAGTTGCCATAGCACTATTTGAAACAGGGAAAACAAAATCGAATAAAGTGATCTTGAAAACGCCAGGCGGACAGTTAACCGTTCGATTTATAAAAACCAATACAGGTTACAAAGAGGTGTTTTTGGAAGGTTCAGCTACATTTGTTTTTAAAGGAGATTGGAAATGATGACACTAAAAGGAAAAGATATTGAGCTTCGTGCATTAGAACCATCAGATTTGGATTTTCTCTATTTGTTGGAGAATGATGAATCTGTTTGGGAGATTAGTAATACGAGTACTCCGTATTCAAAATTTATTCTGAAGCAGTATTTAGAGAATTCGCATCGTGATATTTTTGATGTGAAGCAATTACGTTTGGTGATTATTCACGCTTCGGAAAATCGGCCGTTAGGTTTTATTGATCTTTTCGATTTTGATCCAAAACATCGAAGAGTGGGACTGGGGGTTGTTATTTTTTCAGAAGAAGATAGAGAGAAAGGTTATGCGTTTCAGGCTTTAGAGCTTGTTTGCAAATATGCTTTTTCACATTTAAATGTACATCAAGTATACGCTAATATTACCGATGATAATATTAAAAGTATTGGGTTGTTTAAGAAAATTGGTTTTCTAGAGACTGGTAGTAAGAAAGATTGGGTTTTTTCAGAAGGGAAGTATAAGAATGAAATGATTTTTCAGTTAATCAATTAGAATATTGAAAATCTAAAACTAAGAATTGGGCATGTATATTAAAAAAATTTTATGGATAGTTTCACTTGTAGGATTAGTTGTTATGGGCGGCTTTTCCTATTACGTTTACAGCAATGTTTTCTATTCCAACACGTCATTCAATAATGAAGAGGCTCATATTTATATTCCAACTGGATCTCGATTTAGCGATGTCTTGGAAGAAATGAGACCATTACTAGACAATGCAATTTCCTTTGAAGCTGTCGCCAATAGAAAGGGATACCCCAGTAATGTAAAGCCCGGACATTATATGATAAAGAAGGGGATGAACAATAATGATATTGTTAATACCATAAGAACTAAAAATATTCCTGTTTTTGTAAAGTTTAATAATCAAGAGCGCTTGGAGAATCTAGCTGGACATATTTCTAGGCAGATTGAGGCGGATAGCCTAATTTTATTAAATGCAATGACTAATCCTCAATTTTTGAAGGATGCTGGACTAAATAGATCCACGGCCATGTCTATTTATATTCCGAACACCTATGAATTATATTGGAATACAACGGCTGAAGCTTTTAGAGATCGTATGTTAAAGGAGTATACTACCTTTTGGACCACTGCTCGAAGAGAAAAAGCCAAAAACCTTAGGTTGTCAAAAGAACAGGTAATTTCTTTGGCAGCCGTGGTCCAAAAAGAAACTGCCAAACCAGATGAGCGCTCTCGTGTTGCCGGGGTTTATGTAAATAGAATTAAAAAGGGGATGCGGTTACAGGCTGATCCAACCGTAATCTATGCGAAAAAATTAAAGGATAAAGACTTTGATCAAGTAATTAAGCGCGTCCTTTATAAGGATTTGGAAATAGACTCTCCTTACAATACCTATATACATACAGGAGTTCCACCAGGACCAATAGCTATGCCAGATATCTCATCTATAGACGGAGTGCTTAATTACGAAGAACACAATTATATCTACTTTGTAGCCAATGTAACAAATTTCGGATACCACAAATTTGCCAAAACCTTGTCACAGCACAATCGAAACAAGCAAGAATATGTTCGATGGGTGAATGCAAACGGCATGAGAAGATAATCGTCTGTAAAACAACAACTAATGGAGGTGATAGCCCTCTTGTGGTTAAATAGCAGTTGTTATTAAAATTACCAATTTTTAAATCATTAGAGTTAACTATATGGCAAACAGAATATTACGACTGTTAAAGTGTTCATAACTCTGTGGTTAAAAATTGTTAATCTTCGGCTCAAAAGAGCTACTAGTCATTAATTTAGTGGTAATAAAAGTATAAGAAAATTACGTCATAATGTGCATTTCTGCACGCTTTAACAATTTTTAACAGTCTATGTGTCAAGTTTATAAAATAAGTTGTACTTTTGCACGCTGAAAATGAAGTGTGAAATTTCTCACTTAAATTTTTAAATAAATGAAAAAAAGTCTTTTACAAATAACTTTGATTGTTGTTGTATCCATAATGGTAGCGACAAGTTTCTCTTTTAAAAAGGTTGATTTATCTGTTTATAGAACTCAAGGGATGGAGCTTAGCTATAATGTCCCTAATCAAGATGATGAAATTCTTGTAGAGGAAGATAAAGAAGAAATGTATTCACTTTTTCTTGGGAAGACCTATGTTGGGTTCAAAGAAGCCCTAGGTTTTAAAGAGTCTAGAGGAGATTATGCGATCATTAATAAATATGGATATCTTGGAAAGTATCAATTTGCCAAAGCGACTTTGAGTATTATTGGAGTTCATAATCCTAAAACTTTTATGAGTGACGCTAGTCTTCAGGAAAAAGCATTCAAGGCCAATACTTCGAGAAATAAATGGATTCTAAGACGAGATATTAAAAGATTTGCTGGAGAGTATGTTGGAGGTGTTAAGGTTACCGAATCGGGCATCTTAGCAGCTGCTCATCTTGGTGGTGCGGGAAATGTGAAGAAATATTTGAGAAGTGGTGGAGCTATTGCTTTTGAAGATGCCTTTGGAACTTCTATTCGTTACTACTTAAAAAAGTTTTCAGGTTACGATACATCGTTAATTGTACCAGATAAAAAGGCTAGAGTACTATAATAAAAAGAAAAATTATTTCTGAATTATAAATAAGGTGGGTTTTTTGTGTAGATCCACCTTTATTTTTTTCCATTCCTCCGCTGTTGTCGTTTTTATATATTCTGAAGGCAATGTAATATCACAAGCCACACATATTTTGGTGTCCCGGTGCAACGCGCTGACCAATGCTTCTAGTAATTGATTATTGCGATAAGGAGTTTCGATAAATGATTGTGATTGATCATACTCTAAAGATATTTTTTCAAGTCTTTTAATCGCTGCTTTTCGTTCTCCTTTATCGATTGGTAAATAACCATTAAAAGCGAAGTTCTGACCGTTAAACCCGCTAGCCATCATGGCTAACAAAATTGATGATGGACCTACTAAAGGAACTACCTTGATTCCTTTTTGATGTGCCTGTTCCACAACCGCCGCACCTGGATCTGCTATGCCAGGACAACCTGCATCCGAAATTACGCCCATATCGAAACCTTTAAGGCAGGCATCCAGCATTTGAGGGATTTCCCCGGCATCCGTGAATTTGTTTATTTCTTGAATCACTAGTTCGGGCTGTGACTTTTTAGAATCAATAGATTTAATAAACCTTCGAGCGTTCTTTTCATGCTCAACTATATAGTGGTCTATATGTTCAACAGCTTTTTTAACCAATAAAGGCAATACTTCCAGAGGTGGAGTGTCGCCTAAAGTACATGGGATTAAATATAAATTACCTTTAGGTGGAATCATATACTACTATTCAACTACTAGTTTTTTTACAAATGCTTTTCCAGATGCAGAAACGATTTTAATAAGATAGATTCCTTGACTCAAGCTTGATACGTCAATGCTTTTTTCTGAAGAAGAGATTGCTGCTTCTGTATGGACTACACTACCCCTAATATCAATTATTGATGCTGTTTGAATTTGATCGTTCTCAATTGAAACAGTTATTCTTTCTGATGCTGGGTTAGGTACAAGGATCACTCTTTGCGTATTGTTAAATTCCTCAACACCTAGGGGGTCACCCTTGATTCTGTAAATACTTCCATCGTGATCCACAATATAAAGTTCTTCATTGTTATCTACGCCAAATGTCGTCCATGATCCATTAAAATCTCCGTGATTTACCAAGTTTCCAGAGCTATCAACGGTGCCAATAAATTCAGTAACGTAATCTGCAAAAAAGTAAAGCCCTTGTAAATCCAGATAGGTGTTTCCTCTGTATACATACCCGCCTGAAATTGAATAACCAGTAGGGTGATCATATTCGGCAAGTGGAAATGTCATGGTATTCATGGGGTCGCAACTAGCAGTGTTGTAAGGTTGTGTCCCTTCGTAACAACGCCAACCATAATTTAAACCTGCTTCGGTATTTGCAACTCTATTTATTTCTTCAAATTCTCCCTGACCTACATCAGCAATCCATAAATCATTGTTGGCACTATCAAAGGAAAACCGCCAAGGGTTTCGTAATCCGTAAGCCCATATTTCTTGAGCCTCAGTTGAACTTCCAGCAAAAGGATTGTCTAATGGTATGCCATAATTATTCCCACCACTCGGATTATCAATGTCCAGACGCAGCATTTTTCCTAATAAAAGAGTCTTGTTTTGTGCTCGATTTCCAGGATCTCCACCAGCACCTCCGTCTCCGGTACCAATGTAAAGAAAACCATCAGGTCCAAATGCTAGATCACCTCCATTGTGATTGCCGAACGGTTGTACGATTTCGATTATCGTTAGCTCTGATCCAGACAAAGCGATATTAGGATCTGTAGGATCAACAGAAAATCTTGAAATACGACTATCTCCATTGTTTTTGGTATAATTAACAAAGAAATATCCATTAGTTGAGTAGTTTGGGTGAAAGGCAAGGCCTAATAAGCCCTGTTCGCCACTACCGTTAGTTAGACTTGAAATGTCTAAATATGGAGCTGAATTTACCGTTAGGTCGGCATTTAGAATTTTAATACGACCGCTTTGTTCAACAACAAAAAATCTGTCATCACCTGCATTTTGCAAGTCAACAGGACTGCTAAAGCCACTTTTGTAAAGTTCGATGGTAACGTTTTGAGCCGTTAGTAATAAGGAGCATAAAAGAAATAGGATAGAGGGGATAATTGTTTTCATCTGTATGAGTTTTAATTGTTTTTAATAATCAGAAGAAACAGGTTATAAACTATATCTCTGGGATTGAGTGCAGTTACAACTAGTTTCGTAGCTTTTTTTACTAAAGTAATGAAAACTATCCAATAATTGGGGCTAAAGTTTTTTAATGATTAGATCACAGGCCTGATCTAGCTTGTCGTAAACCGTGTCAAATCCAGAAATGCCTCCATAATAAGGATCTGGAACATCAACATTTTCATTTGGGAAAATTTGATTGAGTATAAGTTCTACTTTTTGCTTGTCTGCACTAGTTCTGGAGAGTTTTAAGACATTTTCTTTGTTCGATATATCCATTACAAAAATCCGATCGAAGTTTTCAAAGTCTTCAGCACTAAACTGTCTGCCACGTTGTTGTGAAATATCGAGACCATTTTTTTTAGCTACTTCAATACTCCGTGGGTCTGGTGAATGTCCAACATGCCGAGATCCTGTTCCAGCAGAATCAACATACACTTGAGAGGAATCAACTTTCGATTTTAGAATGCCTTCGGCTAATGGAGAGCGACAAATATTACCAAGACAAACCATAAGTATTTTTGTTTGCATATCTAAAAATAGATAATTATTTCAAAAAAAAGAGAAGGAAAAAATTAAAGAGTCAACTTCTTGTTGAGGTCCTCTACATACTTTCTAAATTGCTTATCGGTCGTGGATAAGTTATCCACCGTTTTACAGGCGTGTAATACTGTGGCATGATCACGCTGTCCTATTTGAGATCCAATAGATGCCAATGATGCCTTTGTAAATTTCTTTGCAAAGAACATTGCTAATTGCCTGGCTTGTACAATATGTCTTTTTCTGGTTTTCGACTGAAGGGTGTCTACATCCATTTGAAAATAATCACTAACTACTTTCTGAATGTAATCGATGGATACTTCTCGTTTGGTATGCTTTACGTAATTGTCTACAATCTTACGTGCAAGATCAATTGTAATCTCTCGCTTATTAAAAGAAGAATGTGCGATCAAGGAAATAATTGCTCCTTCTAGTTCACGTATATTAGTCTTGATGTTGTTTGCTAAAAATTCTACAATATCTTCTGGCATTTCAACACCATCTCGATATAGCTTATTTTTTATAATCGCAATACGAGTATCATAATCTGGATGATTAAGCTCTGCAGAAAGCCCCCACTTAAAGCGCGAAAGCAGGCGCTGCTCTATATCTATCATATCCACAGGTGCCTTATCGCTTGTCAAAATAACTTGTTTGCCATTTTGGTGTAAGTGATTAAAAATGTGAAAGAATACATCCTGCGTTCCTGCTTTTCCAGAAAGCAGTTGAATATCATCAACAATTAAAACATCTATAATTTGATAGAAGTGAATAAAGTCATTTCTATTATTCTTTTTTACAGACTCAATATATTGCTGTGTAAATTTTTCAGCAGAAATATATAAAACAGTCTTTTCGGGATATTTATCTTTTATTTCAACACCAATGGCATGACCTAGATGTGTTTTACCCAATCCAACGCCTCCAAAAACCAACAATGGATTAAAAGAAGTACCTCCAGGTTTATTAGCCACAGCTAACCCAGCGGATCTAGCCAAACGATTGGACTCTCCTTCTAAGAAACTTTCAAAATTGTAATTAGGGTTTAATTGAGATTCGATTTTAACATTTCGAATACCAGGAATTACAAACGGGTTCTTAAGTTCAGGGTTTTTATTTTTTAAAGGAACGTCTACTTCCTGAGAAGATTGAGAGTTGCTTCGGTTGGAACTTGGAATTCTTTCGGTAAAGGGTTGTTTGTTTCCGTAGGTGTTCTCCATCTTAATGATGTACACCAACTTTGCCGTAGATCCTAATTCTTTAGTAAGGGCAACTTTTAACAACTTAACGTAATGTTCCTCGAGCCATTCATAGAAAAACTTACTAGGCACTTGAATACTAAGAGCACTATCTGTTAGCTTCACTGCCTTTATTGGTTCGAACCATGTTTTGTAGGCCTGAGAAGTAATATTATCTTCAATAAAGGACAAACAATTGTTCCAAACCGATTCCGCAGTTTTGCTCATAGTTATTGTTGTAGTTTTTCGTTTGCTAATGGATGTGGTTAATAAATGAGAAAGAGTGTTTTTCTAACATTTTCTTAACAATGCAAATATGTGAACAAAAAAATGAAAAAAAAAATAGTTTGGGTATTGAATTTTCCCTTTTTTTTTCGCATACTTATGATTCTTTAAAACTACAAAAAAAGTTCCGTTTTTTTGTTTATTCTTTTATGAAATATACTTCCACAAAACTTCGAGTACGATATGGAGAGACCGATCAAATGGGAATCGTTTACTATGGAAACTATGCACAATATCTTGAGCAGGGAAGAACCGAATGGTTAAGAGAATTGGGGTTTTCATATAAATGGATGGAAGCTAATAATGTCCAGTTGCCCGTTGTTAATTTAAATATAGATTACAAAGCACCTGCCCATTACGACGACATAATAACCATTACCACTACACTTAAGGAATCTCCTGCTTTTAAAATTGAATTTTTGTATAAAATTTATAATCAGGAGAATAAGTTGTTAATTACGGCTTCAACGGCTTTAGTGTTTGTAAATAGTGTCACAAAAAAGTTGATGAAGGCACCAGATTATTTGTTAGAAAAATTAATTTAAATTTCAAACAGTATCTTTTAATTTTTTAATGGAAACTTTGTAAGTGTTTTCGAAAGTTTCAAAAATTCGGGCGGCATCTTTTTTCCGAATGGAAATTTTAAGTTCACAGTTCAATTCTAATTTTTGATGTACAATAGCAAGTTTTTCGTCCTTAATAATGCGCATAACAATATTCATCTCGGGATAGTCAAACTTTAGCATAAAATCTTCATCTATCGTTTTTTTAACAATATTAGAAGCCTCTAGTGCCATAAGCGCTCCAGTTTTATATGCCTGCATTAAACCGCCCACTCCTAATTTGGTTCCGCCAAAGTATCGAACTACTACAACTAAGACGTTGGTAACATCAAATGATTGCAACTGACCATAAATTGGCATTCCTGCACTATTAGATGGTTCACCATCGTCATTAGCACGATAACTTTCGTAAGCTTTTCCCAATTGCCATGCATAGCACCAATGTCTTGCATTATAATGTAATTTCTTTAAAGCCTCTATATGTACTTTTACTTGTTCTTCTGAAGTTATTGGAAATGCATACCCTAAAAACTTACTCCCTCGATCTTTAAATAAAGTCTCTGGAGATGGTTTTGTTAGAGTTTTGTATGTATCCTTTTCTAAACTCATTATGCAGTAGATGAAGCAACCAAGAAAATACTGATAACGGCCAGCATGATTCCAGCCCAGTTTTTGGAAGATAGTTTTTCCTTAAATAATAAAATGCCTATTAAGGTTGAGACCATAACAACAGCGACGTTATTAACCGTAAAAATACCTGAGCTGTCCAAGATGGTGCTTCGCAAAGCTTTTACTAAAAAGTAAATTGAAAAATAATTAGGAACCCCAAGCGCTATTCCGCCAAGGACGTTCTTAATTTTAAACTTGAACTTTCCTTGCGTTGCTAGGTAAATGAGAATTATGATTCCAATTATCGCCGCAGAACCAAATATGGTTGAAGAAAAAATTGGCACATCATTTTCAGCAACAAATGAGTTCTCCAAGAACTTAAGACTGGTGTCAATAATTCCACTACCTATAAAAACAAGGAGTGGAAAGATTAACGTCTTTCTTTCGAAAACAATTCCTTTCTTCGATTTTACAGAAGCGAGATAAACAGCAATTAAAGCTAGTACGACGCCAATTATCTTTAGAATACCAAAATTCTCCTTATAATAAAATAATCCAAAAAGAATTGGAACAACTACGCTCATTTTTGTGGCTACCGAAACGACAGAAAGACCACTTCGCTGGGTAGTAATTCCCATCAAGTTGAAGACTATTATAAACAGCGCCCCAAGGGCCAGAGTATAATAAAACCAGTCATGGGTGACAATTTCTGAAACGGATACAGGACTGTCGTAGGCAATTATTCCACTCGCACAGGCCACAATGTAATTCACAACGATCGCGTGTAATATGTTAACCTTATACCTGTCAAAGAGCTTAAAGACTACAAATATAATTACAGATGAGAGGACGCTTAATATTAGGTAGATCAAAGAAAATCATTTTTAAACAGTTGTACAATATCGCTTTTTAATTTTTCTTTGGAAACAAGATGCCCAGAAAGTTTTGGAGCTTGAATACCTCTTCCGAAGCTGCTTTCCCCTTTAATTATGTAGGCTTCATCCCAAAGATTAGCATCGATAAAAGCTTGAATTGTAATAGAACCTCCTTCTACGATTAACGACTGTAATTGGTGTTTGTGTAGGACTTCACATATTTCTTCTAGTAGTTTTTCTGAAAAATCCACTTTCTCGAAAATGACTTGATTGTCATTCGACGCTTTCATTTCAGTGATAACAATGGTTTTTACAATTCCATCAAAAACTGATGCTGTTTTCGGTATTTTTAAAGTTCTGTCAATTACAACTCGTACTGGATTAGTTCCTTTCCAATCCCGTGTTGTTAAACTTGGGTTGTCGTCCAATACGGTTTGTGTACCAACAAGAATTGCCTGTTCTTGGGTTCGAAGTTTATGAGCAAAATGGCGCGAATGGGTATTGCTAATCCACACAGGTTTTTTTTTAGATGAACGTTCTTTTTTTCGAGGAGCAATGAACCCGTCAAGAGTTTCTGCCCATTTCAATATAATATAAGGACGCTTTTTTTTATAAAAACTAAAAAAGCGTTTATTGAGATTAGAACACTCTTCTGCTAAGATTCCTTCTGTAACGTTAAAACCTGCATCAATAAGTCTCTGGATTCCTCGTCCTGCGACTTTGGGGTTAGGATCTTTACTGCCTATGTTTACATTTTTAATCCCAGATTTAATTATCAAATCTGCACAAGGAGGTGTCTTTCCAAAATGGCTACAAGGTTCTAGGCTTACGTAAATGGAAGCTGCTACTAGCAGTTCCTTTTGCTTTACACTTGCAATGGCATTGACTTCGGCATGAGGTTTTCCCGCTTCAAAATGCCAACCCTCACCAATAATTTTATTGTTGTGGACGACAACGCTACCAACCAACGGGTTTGGATAGGTAGTTCCCAATCCATTTTTGGCCAATTGGATACAGCGAGCCATGTATTTTTCGTGTGTTTTCAGAGGATCGATTTCTTAAAGTAAAAGTTTAATCTGTTACCTTTGTAAAGGAGTTGATCAAATTTTCACATTCTTTTCAGAATGTAAAAATACAATGAATTGCTAATATGAACACACCTTTAATTAGACCTATTGAAAAACGAGACAATTTGCAGGTTGCACAGATTATTCGATCTGTTTTGCTAGATTTTGGAGTGCCGAAAGTAGGGACGGCTTATGCAGATGTGTCTTTGGATATTATGTGTGAGACCTACGAGAAGGAGAGTTCGGCTTATTTTGTAGTTGAAAAGAATGGAACTGTTATTGGTGGAGGCGGGATAGCACAACTCGATAATTATGATGACAATATCTGCGAGTTACAAAAAATGTATTTTTTACCGGCGGCTAGAGGTAGAGGGTTAGGAATTCAAATGATCGATTTATGTCTGAAAACGGCCAAAGAGATGGGTTATGAAAAATGCTATTTAGAGACCATGTCCTATATGGAGGCTGCACAAAAACTGTACAAACACTATGGGTTTCAGTACCTAGAAGGCTCCATGGGTGATACTGGTCATTATTCTTGTGGAGTGCATATGATTTTAGATTTGTAATTTGTTAACCATTACTTCTGTTGAAAACCTCAGTATTAAAATTAAATTTTTCAAAAGCACTATCGAGTCTATATCCTTCGGAAGAGATTCAATCTTTTTTTTCAATTCTCTCTGAAAAGTACCTTGGACTCACTCGTTTAGAATTAGCATTGCAGGTAGACAAGGATATTTCCGAAGTGAATGTTAACAATTTTGAAACCGCAATTCTTCGTTTAAAGAAGTACGAACCCATTCAATATATTCTTGGCGAAACGGAATTTTATGGATTGTTATTTTTTGTAAATGAGCATACGCTTATTCCTCGCCCAGAAACGGAAGAGTTGGTCGATTGGGTTTTGAAAGAGACTAAAACACAAGACACAAGACCTAGGTCTCTTTTGGATATTGGTACAGGATCGGGCTGTATAGCAGTTTCGTTAGCCAAAAACCTTCCGAATTGTAAAGTTTCAGCTGTAGATATTTCTGAAGGAGCATTGAAAGTGGCTGTACAGAATGCATTCGCTAACAGGGTGAAAGTATATTTTGAGAAATTGGATATTCTTGTTTCAAAAAGGCTTTCAGAGAGCTATGATATCATAATATCTAATCCACCATATGTCCGCGAACTTGAGAAGAAGCTGATGCACGCAAATGTTCTCACCCACGAGCCCAATTCAGCACTTTTCGTAAGTGACGAAAATCCGTTGGTATTTTATCGTAAAATTGTGCGATTGGCAAAAAAATATTTAAATAATGGCGGACTGCTCTACTTCGAGATTAATGAGTACCTTAGTGAAGGCTTAGTTGCAATGCTTAAAGAAGAAGGCCTTAAAGGAATTGAAATTAAGAAAGATGTCTTCGGAAAGGATCGAATGATAAAATGCGTAAAGAATGAATAATCTCCAAACAATATGTGTTTTCTGTGGAAGTAGTGACGGTAATGACCTAGCTATTACCGATGCCGCTGTTCGTTTAGGTAAGTTGTTTGCTAAAAATGAAATTACGCTGGTTTATGGCGCTGCAAAAATTGGAGTGATGGGAGCTATTGCGAAAACCATACTGGATGCAAAGGGTAAGGTTATTGGTATTATCCCAGAATTTCTAAAGAAAAAAGAAGTGGTGCATTTGGGGCTTACCAAATTGATTACTACTCGAAATATGCATGAACGAAAGTTGGAAATGCAAGGGCTAAGTGATGGTTTTATGGTGCTTCCAGGTGGCTTTGGAACACTTGAGGAATTCTTCGAGATTATTACTTGGTTACAATTGGGACTGCATGAAAAACCCATAGGCCTTCTCAACGTGAACGGTTTTTATGATGATCTGTTAAAGTTACTTGAAACTATGGTACGCAATGGGTTCTTAAAAATGGAAAATTATGAATTGCTACTTATAGATACTGATGCAAATAGGCTTCTTCAAAAAATGACCGACTTTAAGGCGCCTCAAATTCCCAAATGGCTAACTTCGGAACGAACGTAATTGTCTAGTTATTAACTATTCTTTTCGTTTTTTCAACAATTTTTTGCTTCTCTAGTTATTAATGATACATTTAAGTTTATTAACCATTAATTTATAGATATATGAGTGCTACAAAAAAGTATTTGGCAGAAGGTCTAGGAACCTTCGCATTAGTATTGTTTGGTTGCGGTGCAGCCACCATTGCTGGTATTTCTGGAGTTGGTCCAGCGGGTATCGGTCTCTTAGGAATTTCACTAGCCTTTGGTTTAGCTGTTGTTGTTATGGCCTACACAATTGGTCCTGTTTCTGGCTGTCATATTAATCCTGCTATTTCCATTGCAATGATGGTTGCAGGTAAGTTATCTGGAAAAGATACCATAGGGTATGTTATTGCTCAATGCCTTGGTGCTGTCATAGGAGCTGGAGCATTATACCTTATCGCTTCAGGAGGGGCAGGATTTTCAATGGGAGAATGGGCTTTAGGTAGTAATGGTTGGGGCGATGGATATTTAGGGGGCTATGATATGAAATCTGCCTTTATTGCAGAGTTTGTGTTTACCTTTTTATTCTTAATGGTAATCTTTGGCACTACGGCCAAAAATGCATCTCCTGCTATGGCAGGTTTGGCTATAGGTCTGTCATTGGCACTTATTCATTTGGTAGTAATTCCAATCACTGGTACTTCTGTGAATCCAGCACGGAGTTTAGGACCGGCCTTATTTGCTGGTGGAATGGCCTTACAGCAACTCTGGTTGTTTATTGTAGCTCCTATTGCAGGTGGATTGCTCGCCGCGCTAGTTAGAAAGGTATTTATCGACGACTAAATTGACTTAAATAGTACGGAAAAACCTTCGTCACTCGAAGGTTTTTCTATTCCCAAAACTTACGTTTTCATCGTAAATTACCAGTCAATTGATAACCAAAAATTAACAACCAAACTTTTTAAATTATGATTAGAAAATAATTAATTCTAAGTCTTGTAGCAATGGTATTTTCATTTACCATAAACGCTCAAAGAAATGTAGAAGAGAAGGCCAATTATGTTGGTAAAGTTTCTTCTGTAGAGTATGTCTCTTCACATGTTGTCGAGACCAAATGATCTGGTTAGTCCAGACAACACCCCTCGGGAGGCCAAAGATAAAAGATCTTTTGCCTATGAAAAGACAATTGGTCAAGATCCTCAAAAGGAGAATGACTATTTTGTGAAAAATAGGCGCGAATTGGAGCAAAGTGTGCAGAGAGCACCGGCAAGTTTAGTGTTTGACACCTATTTTTCTAATTCTCAACCTACAGACCTATCCTTAGCCGTTGGTCTAAATCACGTGATGGTTGTCTTTAATACTGGATTTATGATTTATGATAAATCGGGTAACCAATTACTTGGTCAAACATCGCCTAATCCTGCTATTTTCCGTCGGGTTGTTGTTGTGACCTAACCGCATCTTACGATAATGCTGCAGATAGATGGGGTGCTTACCTTTCTTGGAAGTGGAGCTCAAATAGCTGTCTCTGATGGGCCTAACCCATTAACAGCAGGTTGGTTCATTTATAATATTTCGGCGATTAATGATTACCAGAAGCTGTCAATCTGGAGTGATGGGTATTATATTACAGATAACACAAGTGGTTCAAATAAAGTATGGGCCTTGGAAAGAGATGCTATGCTGGCTGGAGACTCTGGTGCTCAAATTTTAGGATTTAACCTTCCATGAATTGTAACCTGCGGGTTTTTTAGCCCGCAGGTATTGAACTAACCGATAATAATTTACCTGCAACCGGAGGTGCTACAGTCGTCTATATGCAAGATGATGCTTGGTCTGGTGTATCTAGTGATCATATAAAATTATGGACAATAGATGTGGATTGGGTAAATAGTGGTAATTCTACAGTCTCCGCTTCAACACAGATTTCAGTAACTCCTTTTATAGGTGTTTTTGACGGTGGGAGTTTTTCAAACCTAACTCAGCCAGGAGGTGGTTCAGCAATTGATGCCTTACAAGCCACGATTATGAATCAAGCCCAGTTTAGAAAATTTGGATCACATAACTCTGCCCTTTTTAATTTTGTTGTAGACACAGATGTCGGTTCAGGAGAACTAGTTGGGGTTCGTTGGATTGAGTTTCGTCAAGGTGGTGACAATCAGCCGCGGTCGCTGTTCCAGGAAGGGACTTATACCGCCCCAGACGGCAAACATGCTTGGAATGCTAGTTTAGCGATGGATGGTCAAGGGAATATAGGTATGGGTTATTCATCTATGTCCGGTCCTACCACTTCGTCAACTATTAGGGTAAGTTCTTAATTTCACTGGAAGAACAAGCTCAGACCCAGCAGGTGTAATGTCTTCAGCAGAAGAACTGATTGCAAACGGTAACGCAAATTTTTCTGGTACAAGATACGGAGATTATAGTAAAATTGATGTAGACCCTTCGGATGATTCATCATTTTGGTTTATTACTGAATATATGAATAGTGGTAGAAAAGGTGTAATTGGGAAGTTTCAGATTCAAGCCGCAGTACCAGATACCGAAGCGCCTACAGATCCATCAAACTTAGTTGCTAGTAACATATCAGGAAGTGGTGCCACTCTTAACTGGACGGCTTCCACAGATAATGTTGGTATTGCGCAATACAATATTTCTATAGACGGAAATGTAGTTGGTACATCTGCAACAAATTCGTTTAACGTCACCGGGTTATCTCCGTTAACTACTTATTTAGCTTCTGTGACTGCGCAGGATGCGGCTGGTAATGTTTCAGGGATATGATACTTCGTTTACAACGACAAGTGCGACCATCACTTACTGTGCTTCAGCTAGTAGCAACGTTGAACGACAAATATATAAGTAATGTTCAGTTGAATACAATTAATAACGGCTCAGGAGCTCAGTTTTATACAGACTTTACATCAATTTCAACCAACCTTAGTGAAGGTCAAAACTATACAGTTACTGTTACACCAACTTGGACTGGTACAATTTATTCTGAAAGCTATGCCGTTTGGATAGATTATAACCATGATGGTGATTTCGACGATGCTGAAGAGTTAGTGTAGTCCGCAGCTGCCAATACGAATACTCCAAATAGTAGCTCTTTTACGGTTCCCACTGGAACCTCTCTTGAGTCAACAAGAATGAGGGTGTCTATGAAGTATAACGGAATTCCAACTTCTTGTGAAACGTTCACTTATGGAGAGGTTGAGGATTATACCGTGAATCTTGAAGCCGGTGGAGGCGGGGATACCCAAGCTCCAACAGCTCCAACTAGTTTAGCGGCATCTAATATTACAAATACTATTGTAGATCTTTCTTGGGCTGCTTCCACGGATAATGTGGGAGTTACTGGTTATGAGATTTTCCAAAATAGCTCTAGTATTGGAACCACTTCAGGAACGTCAAATGTAGTTACTGGCTTAACGGCAAATACTTCTTATTCTTTCTATGTACAGGCCTTTGATGCTGCTGGAAATGACTCTGGCGCAAGTAATACTGTAAATGTTACAACTACTGGAGGCGGTAGTGGACCAGGAGAAATAGCTGGATATTATTTCGAAAAAAGATTCGATGGATGGAGTGATGGCAGAGGCGATTGCGCACGTACGTTCTCTACATCACGATCTTATGAAGGGGATTACTCAATAAGACTTAGAGATAACTCTAATTCTTCAAATACTGTTTCACCTGTCTTAGACCTTAGTGGAAATACTCAAATAACGTTTGAGTTTCATAGCTATGCCCATAGCATGGAAGATGGGGAAGATTTCTTTATAGAATTCTACAATGGATCATCTTATCAAGTGATAGGAAACTATGCTCGGGGAACTGATTTTAATAATAAGGAGTTCTTTACAGACACTATTGTTTTAGATTCTGGTAGTTATAGTTTTAATGCGAATAATAGATTTAGAATACGTTGTGATGCCAGTGGTAATAATGATAGGATGTATTTCGATCAAATAATAGTTAGTGGTGATAATGTTTCATCTGTTGCCGCACCTAATGCTTCGGCAGTAGCGTAGATGGAGGTTTTAAAATCGTTTGCTAGAACAACAAATGATAATATTAAACTATATCCAAACTCAGCAAACTCTATGCTGAACATAGAAATTTTGGAAGGTAGCTATGATGAGATCACGATCTTCTCAACTTCAGGTAAGTTAATTTATGAAGGTGAGTCGGATGTTAATAAATTGAGCGTTGATGTTTCTGATCTTGCTTCAGGGATGTATTTCGTTCGATTTGTTTCTAATGGAAAAGCGGTAACAAAACGTTTTATAAAAGAATAAAAACAAACAACGCTTCTAAAAAGCCATTCGTTAATTCGGATGGCTTTTTTGTTTATAATTATTTAATTAAACCTGCGAGGTGATTTAAACATTGCAGGTTTATTTTTTAGATTTGTTTTTATGAATATCAAGCAGCAAATTAATCAACTTCGAGACGAGCTTCGCGAACATAATTATAACTATTATGTCCTTGATGGCTCAACTATATCGGATTACGATTTTGATATAAAACTGAAGGAACTTCAAAAGCTAGAAAACGCTCATCCGGAGTTTCAAGATCCCAATTCTCCTACGCTTAGAGTAGGAGGTGAGGTTACCAAAAATTTCGATACCGTTCAACATGTGTACCGAATGTACTCCTTGGACAATAGCTATTCCAAAGAGGATCTTGAAGATTGGGAGAAGCGCATTGAGAAACAAATAGACGGTATTGTTGAATTTACTTGCGAATTAAAATATGACGGAGCTTCCATGAGTCTTACCTATGAGCATGGAAGTCTAATTAGGGCTGTTACCCGAGGTGATGGATTTCAGGGGGATGATGTTACTACCAATGTAAAAACGATTAAATCGGTGCCACTAAAATTAAAAGGGGATTATCCTAATTTATTTGAAATACGGGGCGAAATTGTTTTGCCCTTTGATGGTTTTAATAAAATGAACGAAGAACGTTTAGAAGCAGGAGAAGAACCATATAGAAACCCCAGAAATACAGCTTCGGGAAGCCTTAAATTACAGGATAGTAGTGAAGTAGCCAAGCGACCTTTAGAATGCTTACTATACAGTATAAAAGGAGAACGATTGGGGATTAATACACAAATTGAGAATCTTGAAAAAGCCCGTGATTGGGGTTTTAAGGTTCCTGAGGCGGCTATCGTTGCCAAAAGTATCGATGAGGTTCTTGAATTTGTAAATTATTGGGATGTGTACCGACATGACTTACCATATGAAACGGATGGAGTTGTTATAAAAGTAAATAACCTTCAGCAACAGGAAGAATTGGGGTATACTGCGAAAGCACCTCGTTGGGCGATGGCATACAAATTTAAAGCGGAGCAGGTATCCACGGTTTTAAATGAAATCACGTATCAAGTTGGGCGAACAGGAGCAATTACACCAGTTGCTAATTTAGAACCAGTGGAGCTTGCAGGAACTACTGTGAAACGAGCTTCGTTGCATAACGCAGATCAGATTGCGAAGCTCGATATTCGAGAAGGAGATACTGTTTATGTTGAGAAAGGAGGGGAAATAATCCCTAAGATAGTAGGGGTGGGTCAAACGAAAAGATCTTCGGATTCTGTTCCTACTTTATATAGAACGACTTGCCCGGAATGTGAAACTCCTCTAGTTAGACAAGAAGGAGATGCCAAACATTATTGCCCAAATATTGATGGTTGTGCACCACAGATTATTGGCAGGATTCAGCATTTTATTTCTCGTAAAGCAATGGACATTGAAGGGCTTGGCGGTGAAACCGTTGCACTTTTGGTAACCAATGGTTTGATTACAAATTATGTAGATCTATATGCTTTGACGGTTGAACAATTGTTGCCACTTGAACGAATGGCCCAAAAGAGCGCTGAGAATTTGGTTGCTGGTGTGGCTTCTTCAAGAGAGATTCCTTTTGAGCGAGTTTTGTTTGGATTGGGAATTCGATATGTAGGCGAGACCGTTGCTAAGAAACTGGCAAAACATTATAAGCGTATTGATGCTATTTCTATGGCGTCGGAAGAAGAACTAATTACGGTAGATGAAATTGGAGGTCGAATAGCTCAAAGCGTCGTTGCGTTTTTCTCTTCCGAAGAAAATAAAGTTACCGTTAATAGGTTAAAAGAATACGGAGTTCAATTAGAGATTTCGGCAGAGAAACTAGCAAACCAAACTAATACACTAGAGGGTAAAACCTTTGTTGTTTCTGGTGTTTTTGCAAAAGTATCTAGAACAGAACTTAAAAAATTGATTGAAGATAATGGTGGAAAGGTGTCTGGCTCTATTTCGGCTAAAACAGGTTTTGTAGTAGCAGGAGATAATATGGGGCCGAGCAAACGAACCAAGGCTGAAGGACTTGGCATTCCTATTATTTCGGAAGATGATTTTTTAGAAATGATTTCTTAATCTGGCTCAAAAATTTTCAGTAAAAATGTACTTTTGTCAAGCTCTATATAGCGAATAGCACATTACTAATGTTTAAAAAGTTAAAGCGAAAATCTATCCAAAAGCAAACCGATAAAAATCTGAAAGACAGAGATTTATCCAATGTTAATGCGTCAGCTAAGTCCTTAGGGTTTTTGGTTGATGAGACATCGTTTCGGGATTTTGATAAATTGTATTCCTTTTCTAGTTTTTTAGGGTTTCAACCAAAGGATGTCAAAGTGTTTTCTTTTATTGAGTTTAAGAAAAAAGCACCTTCTTTACGTCAAGATCAAATTAGCAATAAGGAGTTTTCTTGGGATGGAACTATAAGTAATCTCAATGCTAAAGAGTTTTTAAATCGTCCATTTGATGTTCTAGTTGGATATTACAGTGGATATCATGAGTTTTTGGATTTAATGGTTTCCAAAAGTAAAGCAAAGTTTAAGGTGGGAGTTACAGGAGCAGATGATCGCTTGTTCGATTTATTAATAACAATAGACATAAACGAAACTGAAGCTTTTAAAACTGAATTAAAAAAATACTTAACTGTTTTAAATAAATTATAATGCAAGAAATAATAGGCACTGGAGTCGCATTAATTACGCCGTTTAGCGAAGATTTTTCGGTAGATGTTGAAGGGTTAAAAAACGTAGTGAACTTTAACATTGATAATGGAATTGACTACTTAGTGGTTTTGGGAACAACTGCAGAAAGTGCTACTTTGTCAAAGGAAGAAAAACAGCTGGTAATTGATACAATTGTTGAAACCAATAACGCCCGTCTGCCCTTGGTGTTAGGTATTGGTGGAAATGATACCGCAGCTGTAATCGCTGAGGTACAAACCAGAGACCTTTCTAGTTTCGCAGCTATTTTATCTGTATCTCCATTTTATAATAAACCCACCCAAGAAGGCATCTATATGCATTTTGTTGCTATAGCGAAAAGTACTACAAAACCAATAATTTTATACAACGTACCAGGAAGAACAGCTTCCAATATGCTGCCAGAAACCGTAATTAGATTGGCTCAAGATTTTAAGAATATTGTTGCCGTTAAAGAAGCGGCCGGAGATTTGGCTCAAGCAATGAACTTAATTTCGGCTAGCCCAAAGGATTTTTTAGTGATTTCTGGAGATGATATGATCGCATTGCCAATGGTCTTAGCCGGTGGGGCTGGTGTTATTTCGGTAATTGGAGGAGGTTTTCCGAAGGAATTTTCAGAAATGATTCGTCTCGGACTTAATAAAAAAGTAGACAGGGCCTATGAACTTCATTATAAATTTTTTCCTGTGATAGATTATATTTTTGAAGAAGGAAACCCAGCTGGTATTAAAGCGGTATTTAATAAATTAGGTGTTTGCAAGGATATTGTGCGTCTTCCGTTAGTGAGGGTTAGTACTGATTTAAAATCTCGAATTGATCGTTTTGTTGGGCAGTTTTAGAATCATTTGAATATAGACAGCGTTAAATTTTTCAAAACATCAATAGAATTCAGTTTTCAATGCCATAATTTAGTCGCCTAATAAGTTTTTGTAATCAGGTAGAATTCACTACTTTTGCACGACGTTTTTTAAAACTATGAGATTAAGCATTTTACTTGTATTCAGTTTTACAATTTTTTTCACTTCCTGTAGCCCATTTCAAAGGGTTTATAAAGGGGATGATGTAGGAGCAAAGTTTGAATTTGCAGATTCTCTTTATCAAATTGGAAAGTATAAAAAGGGACTTAAGCTCATGGAGCAAATTGTTCCCGCTTATAGAGGGAAGCCACAGGCTGAAAGGCTAATGTTTATTTATGCCAATACGTTCTACAATATGGAGGATTTTTATTTGGCTGGATATCAATTCGAGCGATTTGAAACTTCGTATCCATCGAGTGACAGTGTTGAGATTGCAGCTTATAAATCGGCAAAAAGTTATGCCCAGTTATCGCCTCGATATTCATTGGACCAGGAGGATACCCATAAGGCACTTGAAAAACTGCAAGCCTATATCAATAAATACCCGAAAACTGAATATAGAACAGAGGCAAATGAATTGGTGGCCGAATTAAGAAACAAATTGGAAGAAAAAGACATAAAGGTTGCGAAGCAATATTTAAAAATCTCTGATTTTAAACCGGCAATTGCCGCTTTCGATAATTTTATTTCAGATCATCCAGGGTCTAAGTATAGAAAGGATGCTTTCTTTGGAAGGTTTCAAGCGGCGTACGAATTAGCACTTAATAGTGTTCCTCAGAAGCAACAATCAAGATTAGTGTCTGCAAAAACGTATTATGATAGTTTTGTAAAATATTATAAGGACGAAGCCAATTTAATGGAGGATGCAGATGACATTCTGAAGGATATTAACAAGCTGCTCAATATAGAAAAACCTACAAGTTAACATTAGAAACTATGACAGATATCAAAAATTCTAAAGCACCTATCAATACAACTACTATTGATAAAAATATAGTGGATGAGCCGACTAATAATATTTACGAGGCTATTTCTATTATATCGAAAAGAGCAAATCAAATCAACGGTGATATCAAAAAGGAATTGCTTGAGAAATTGGATGAATTCGCTACTTATAATGATAGCTTAGAAGAGATTTTTGAGAACAAAGAGCAAATTGAAGTTTCTAAATTCTATGAAAAACTTCCTAAGCCACATTCTTTAGCTGTTCAAGAGTGGATTGAAAACAAAATCTACTACCGTAATACTCAGGACGAAGAAATCGAAAAATAGAAATGTATGTACTAAGCGGAAAGAATATAGTGCTGGGCGTAACTGCCGGTATTGCCGCTTATAAGTCAGCTTTCTTAGTTCGATTATTGGTTAAAAGTGGTGCCAATGTTAAGGTTGTAATGACCCCTTCTGCTAAAGAATTTGTAACACCATTAACACTTTCTACTTTATCTAAGAATGAAGTTTTTTCCTCTTTTACCAATGAGGAGGACGAAAATGCCCAATGGAATAACCATGTCGAGTTAGCCCTTTGGGCAAATTTATTTATAGTCGCGCCTGCCACTGCAAATACATTGTCTAAAATGGCTGCCGGGACTTGTGATAATCTACTTTTGGCTGTATATCTTTCTGCCAAATGCCAAGTTTATTATGCTCCGGCGATGGATTTGGATATGTACAAACACCCTAGTACGAAAGAGACTTTTAAAAAATTGGAATCTTTTGGGAATATTCAAATTCCGGCAGCACACGGAGAATTGGCAAGTGGCCTGGTGGGACAAGGTAGAATGGCCGAGCCCGAAGAGATTATATCTTTTTTAGAAAAAAACCTTCTGAAAAAGTTACCACTGCGCGGAAAGAGATTCTTAGTAACTGCTGGTCCAACTTACGAAGCTATTGACCCTGTGCGCTTTATTGGAAATCATTCCAGCGGAAAAATGGGTTTTGCAATTGCTGAAGCGGCTGCGGATTTAGGCGCTGAAGTAACACTTATTTCTGGCCCAGTGAGTTTGTCAGTGGAACATTCTATGGTTGAGTTAATTTCGGTAACCTCGGCAAAGGAAATGTATGAAGCGACGCATCATCGTTTTGATGATTGTGATGTAGCAATTTTGAGCGCGGCTGTGGCTGATTATCGACCTGCAGAAATTTCTTCAGAAAAAATTAAAAAGAAGGAGGGGACTTTAGTATTGAACCTTGAGAAAACACAGGATATTTTGGCTTCGCTGGGAGAAGCAAAGAAAGGACAACTGTTAGTTGGTTTTGCACTTGAAACCCAGAATGAGCTTGATAATGCAAAAACAAAACTCAAAAAAAAGAATTTAGATTTAATTGTGTTAAATTCGCTTAGAGATAAGGGCGCTGGTTTTAAGACTGACACCAATAAGGTAACTTTGATTACAAAAGACAATAAAGTGATTCCTTTTCCAGTTAAAACCAAGAAGGAAGTTGCAACCGATATTTTAAAACAAATTTTAGATCAAATCCATGCGTAGAATTTTACTATTAGTTTCGTTTATTGTTGGATCTTTATCTGTTCAAGCCCAAGAGCTCAATTGCACTGTGAGTATTGATGCGGAACAAACGAGACAGCCCAATCTTCAGATTTTTAGAACATTGGAGCAACAGCTTACAGAATTCGTTAATAATAAAAGCTGGACGAATAAGGAGTATAAAAATCAAGAACGAATAGACTGTAATATCGTTCTTATTATTTCTGAATATGACGGAGATACGTTTAGCGGAACTATGCAAATAGGCTCTTCTAGACCTGTTTACGGCTCTACATATGATAGCCCAATCTATAATTACAATGATAGACAAGTTGCTTTTACCTATAAAGAATTTGAGCCTCTCAATTTTAATTTAAATGTTTTTGAATCGAACCTTGTTTCAATTCTCTCCTATCATATCTTTACTATTATTGGCCTGGATGCAGCTAGTTTTGAGCCCAACGGAGGTGACTATTACTTTGGTATTGCCAAGCAAATAGTGAGTACAGCGGCATCTAGTAACTTTTCTGGTTGGAAATCCACAGACGGTACACAGTCCCGCTATCAATACAATAATGCACTTCTTTCGAACGTGTATCAAGAATTCCATACTGTTATGTATGATTATCATCGATTAGGTTTGGATATTATGCATGACGATCAAAAAGATGCTAAAAATGCCATTATAGATGCAGTTAAGACTTTGAAAGGGATTAACGACCGAAGGCCAAATTCTTACCTATTAAGAACTTTTTTCGATGCTAAGGAAGGTGAGATTCAATCGATCTTTAGTGGAGGACCAAGAGTGGATATAGCCGAATTGGTTGAAAACCTTAATCGAATGGCACCGACGAAACGAAGCACTTGGGGAGAAATTAAGTTGTAAACTTAGCAACTTCCTTTTGCAGGTGTAACGAAACTCCTTTACATTGGAGGAACACTTTTAATTTCTATTTGTGATTACAACCCTTGCCATAAAAAATTATGCGCTTATTGAAGATATCCGTGTGGATCTTTATGAAGGTCTAACCATTATTACTGGTGAAACAGGCGCGGGAAAATCTATATTGTTAGGTGCACTTTCATTGTTATTAGGTAAGAGAGCTGAATTGAGAAGTGTTAAGGATACTGCCAAAAAATGTGTGATTGAAGGAGAGTTTTCAATTGATGACTACAAACTCCAAGAAGTGTTTAAGAAGAATGATCTTGATTATGATTCTCATACTATCATTCGAAGAGAAATATTACCTGGCGGAAAATCTAGAGCATTTGTAAATGATACACCCGTATCTTTGGTGCAACTTCAAGCTTTAGGACTGTACCTTGTAGATGTTCATAGTCAACAAGAGACTTTGTCTTTAACTTCAGAAAGTTTTCAAATGGAAGTAATAGATGCTCTTGCTGGTAATGCTGCCATTTTAGAAGCGTATGGAAAGCGATTGGAAGTTTTTGAAAATATTTCTGAAACAATTACAGGTTTAAATGAGCGTAGAGAAAACGCCTCTAAGGAATTGGATTACAATACCTTTCTTTATAAAGAGTTGGAAGAAGCGAGTTTAAAAGGTTTGGATCAGGATCGTTTGGAAGAAGCTTTTGAAACTTTAAACAATTCTGAAGTCATTCAGGAATCACTTGCGAAGATAATTCAACTGTTTTCTGAGGAACAAATAGGAGCGTTAGAAACAACAAAGGAAGCCAGGATTGTTTTGGGGAAACTCAAAGGTTTCACCGGTGCTTACGAATCACTTTGGAATCGCTTAAATAGTGTTGTTATTGAGTTAGAGGATATCGTGGAAGAAGTAGAAGGTTTGATATCTTCGATTGAGGCAGATCCAAAGAGGTTGTTTGAAATAAACGAAAGACTCCAGATTTTATATAGGTTACAACAAAAGCATACTGTCTCATCCGTTGAAGAATTATTGGAGATACAAGAAAATCTAGCTGCGAAGATTAATTCCACTGTAAGTCTAGATGATCGAATTGTTGCGCTGGAACGCGAACAATTGAAGGAGCGGGAATCTACCTTGATATTAGCCAAGGAACTTCATGGGAATAGAATGAAAACTATTCCGAAGCTAAAAGAAGCATTAGAGGCATATTTGGGAGACCTTGGGCTGCCAAACGCACAGTTTCAGTTTGATTTGATTGCTTCAGAAGTTTTTAGGAAAAATGGAATAGATACGTTGCAGTTGTTGTTTACAGCAAATAAGGGATTGGCTTTTGGGCCTCTTAAGAAAATTGCTTCTGGGGGTGAAATGAGCAGAATCATGTTGGCAGTAAAAGCAGTATTAGCACAATATAAGAAACTGCCTACAATCATATTTGATGAAATAGATACAGGCGTTTCTGGGGAGATCGCAAATAAAATGGCACATATTATGGGTATGATGAGTCAAAAGATGCAACTGCTTAGTATAACTCATCTTCCACAGATTGCGGCTAAGGGTGAACATCATATAAAAGTCTATAAGGAAGATGTAAAAGAGGTCACACAAACCCGACTTAAGAATCTAAGTGAAAACGAGCGCGTTGTCGAAATTGCACAGATGATAGGTGGTAATAATGTAACAGATGCGGCCATTGCAAATGCGAAAGAATTATTGAATTAAAATGTATCTTTGTCTTAGTTAACCTGACGTTAACGGCTAGATTCAGGTATTAAAATGAAAAGTGTAGAGTTTCGACTCGAAAAATAACAATAAAACTAATTAAAGAAAAGTATGTCGTATAACTTATTAAAAGGAAAAAGAGGTATTATTTTTGGAGCCTTAGATTCCAATTCCATAGCTTGGAAAACTGCTGAGCGTGTTCATGAAGAGGGAGGTGCTTTCGTTCTAACAAACGCTCCTATTGCTATGCGAATGGGGCAAATAAAAGAACTCGCAGAACAAACAAGCTCTCAAATAATTCCCGCAGATGCGACTAGTCTAGAAGATCTTGAAAACCTCGTAGACAAGGCAACTGAAATTTTAGGAGGGAAATTGGATTTTGTACTCCATTCCATAGGAATGTCTGTAAATGTTAGAAAAGGAAAACATTATACTGATCAGAATTACGACTGGACACATAAAGGCTGGGATGTTTCGGCTGTTTCTTTTCATAAAACAATGCAAACCTTATATAAGAAGGATGCAATGAATGAATGGGGTAGTATTGTGGCACTTACCTATATGGCAGCCCAGCGGGTATTTCCAGACTATAATGATATGGCAGACAATAAAGCCTATTTGGAGTCTATTGCACGAAGTTTTGGGTATTTCTTCGGAAAGGATAAAAAGGTAAGGGTAAACACAATTTCTCAATCTCCGACTCCTACAACAGCTGGTCAAGGTGTAAAAGGTTTTGATGGATTTATAAGTTACGCAGATAAAATGTCTCCTTTGGGTAATGCAACTGCTATAGATTGTGCAAATTATACGGTTGCCATGTTTAGCGATTTAACTAAAAGGGTGACACTTCAAAACCTGTATAATGATGGAGGTTTTTCGAATATGGGAGTAAGTAATGAGGTAATAGAAAATTTTACAGAAAAATAACATAACCCTAGTAAACAATGTTCTTAACGACCGTTTCAATACAAATTGAAACGGTCGTTTTTATTATAAAACCATCTAATACCCTAATTATTAACCGATAAATGAAGTAGGTCATCGAAAAAATGGTTCAGCTTCTTTTTTTAAGTTACTAATAACTATTCTAATAATATCGTATTATGAAAAAAATACACTATTAATTCTACTCTTTGTTGGGGCTATAAGTTTTGGTCAGAGCAAAGTGTCTACGATGGGCGATAATAATCCTATCTACAAAGAAGCACAACAGTCTGATGTCATTCAGAAGAATGTTGTTATAAATTAACAGGGAGTTCAAGATTCGTCAATTCCATTTGTGAATGCTGTTGAGAGAGGTATATCCCCGCATAAGAATTCACAAAATTTGAATATTCAACCGCTCAATCAGGCTAGTAGCTTAGGAGAGTGAAATGTTAATTTTTATACTCCAAATAAGAATTCACAGGATCTAAGTATTCAGCCGCTTAATCAGGCGAACAGTTTGGGAGAACGAAATGCTCAGTTTGTTAAAGACAAGGCGATTTCTCAACCTCGTCCTCTTGTGTCGACAGGGGATCAAGCTGTAAAATCTACTGGAATTGATTTCCCCTTATATGTAACGCCTAAAAAGATGGCTAAACAGGAAATAAATAAAGTGGCTGCTTTGCCTTTCGAAACTGAACGAGAGGTAATGGCAAATAATATTGCTAAAACAAGTCAGCCAGAATATATAATGAAGTCTTCATCATATGATGGTGTTAAACCCCCGTTAGCGGATATTATTCCAACAGCAGGAGCAACCGAAACTTTCACGCCTAATGTTGGGAGATAACTTTTTCGACCCAGGAGGTCCAGGAGGAAGTAGTACAGGAGGAACACCTGGTAACTATCCAAGTTGTGCATGTACTACACTAACTACCCTAGCAGGAATTACTGAAATTCCCTTCAATGATTTTAGTGTATTTGCGACTTTTGATTGGCTTAGAATTTATGATAGTGCTGACACGGCTGGTGCTGTATTATACGATAACAGTACAGGTGATGCTAATGAAGGAGATATTACATTGGCCGATATGATCGCGTCAAACGGTCCTGCTACTTTTGTTGGAGCTAGTGGTGATATGACATTTGAGTTTTTTGCAACGGGTGTTGTAGATTACGGAGGATGGGATTCAACAATCACTGTTGCCAGTGGCGGTGGCGCTGCTTGTAACCAGGATAATCCTAGTAATGCTTTTGAAAATGCATTTACAACATCAACCAATCAAGCCCAAATAATGGAGACTGATATTACGGTTGATGCAGATACTGATTTCAATTTAGAAACGATCACGGTTAATTTAATGGTTAATCCAGGAGAGACTATTGCCTCTGCTGATATTACGTTATACAATGATGATGCAGGTCTTCCAGACCCAGCTTCAATTGTGGATGCGCAAGTGGCAGTAGTGCCGTCTTCACAATCTATAATTGGAACTGTTTTTGCACTTGATGTTATTGAGACAATTTTCGATATTACTCCAACAATGTTGGCAGGTCAAGCTGGTGTTTCAACCCAGTATTAGACAAGTTTATATGTAACAACTTCTGCGGCCGGTAATGCTTTTATAGAAAGTACAACAGCAACTATTGTTGGTTCAGACCACGCTTTTTCTTCAGATGCAGGTGCAACTCGGGGAATTAACGCAGGTTGGGATACCGTTTATGACTTTGCAAGTGAGTGCACTGCAATAGGCGGCGGTGGTGGAATGGCTTGTGAGCAAGAAAACCTTTCTAATGCTTTTGAAGATGCGTTTACAACATCTACCAATCAAGCCCAAATAATGGGAACAGATATCACGGTGGATGCCGATGTAGACTTTAGCTTAGAAACTCTTACTGTTAACCTAATGGTTAACCCCAGGGAGACTATTGCGAGTGTAGATATCAACTACTATGATGATGTTGGTGGATTACCAAGAGCATTGGTAGGAAGTCAAGCTGGTGTTGTTCCAACTGCTTAAGCTGTGATTGGAAATAACTTCGGGTTTGATGTTAGTTCGATAGAACTAGATGCTACTGCAGTAGTTGTATCGCCAGCAGGCTTTATTCTGTAACCTTCTATACAGCTCCAAATGAGACTGCAGTAGAGACAGATCTTGTTTTGGTAAATTGGTTCGAGAATCAATGTGTTCCAGGAGCAACTGCAACGATACCAACTATTGGTGGTCAAGCATATTACGTATATGTTGTGAATCACGGTGGAGTTACAGATATTATGATTGATGGTACTAACTTAGGTGCAGCAGATAATACAATCGGAGGATTTAGTTATTATCCAAACCCAAGTACAAGTATTGTTAATTTGACATCTGTAGAGGTTATCGAAACAGTAGCGATTTACAATATGTTAGGTCAGAAAATAATTGATCAAGACATTGATACTACGACTTCTGAAGTTAATGTATCTCAACTAGCAACTAGAACTTACTTAATGAAAGTTTCTGTTAATGGTCAAGTAGATACTTACAGAATTCTTAAAGTAATAAGAATACGATAGTTAGTATATATTTAAAAACTAAAGCCGCTCCAACTGTAATTGGAGCGGCTTTTTTAATAAGCCCTATCGATTTAATGGATTAATATATATTAGGTTAGGATTACTAAAAAATTGTTGATAAAAGCTTTGCGATGGATATATTTATTAATACTTTTAAGGCCTATTAACTAAAATTTCAATCATGAAAAAAATTACATTATTGACCTTACTCTTAGTCTGTGCCATTAGTTTTGGTCAGAGTAGGGTTTCAACATTGGGAGAAAACAGTCCAGTTTTCCAAAAAACCAATGTGAATCAACAAGTAAATGAGATTTCGCCAGATCAAATGGTAAACTCTTTTGGGGAAAGCAATCCGGTGTATTATGCACCAAAAACGAATGTACAGTCTCAAGAAACTATTTCGCCAGATCAAATGGTGAACTCTTTTGGAGCAAACAATCCAGTTTTTGTGCAGAAAGTACAAGCACCAAGGCTTGTAAATTCTACAAGCACTAATAATTTCTTAACTGGAGTTTCAACTTATGCAGATTATACAAGTAATAAGTCAAATTCACCTGTTAATGCAAATACTAGAACGACAGTTGTTAGTGGTGCTGTTAATATGGCAATTACAACTTATACAGATCTTGCAACTTTCCAAGGTGATGCAGGAACTTTGGTTTCTGAAGATTTCACTGGAGGTGGAAGTGGTGGAGGTGTTGCCGATTGTGGTCTTACTATTAGCAGTGCTGGAGATGGTTGTTTCCCTGCTGGTGAACTAGTAGATGGTTTTAACATAACGGCTTCAAATGGATCTAATACGGTTTTATTAGATAATGGATTTCTTCCTGGGCAAACAGTTGATTTGGTAGGTGCAATTACATTTGCTGAATTTGCAACAATAGGTTTTACTGGAGATCCAGTATTCGAAGTTGGAATGGTTATATATAATAATACTGATGTTGATACTGATTTCCGTGTTTTTGATACCGGTGGAGTACTTCTTGATTCATACATTTTAAATAATACTATTGGTACAGAGAATTTCTTCGGAATTATCTCTACAGATGCAATTGGTAGTATTGAACTTGCTGGTTTGAATGATAGTGGTGAACTTTTTGGAACATTCTCATTTACTGCCCCAGGTGGAGGTGGAGGTGGAGGTGCCGCTTGTAGCGAAGCCAATGCTAACAATGCTTTTGAGAACGGATTTACCTACACAGCAGGAAGTCCATTTACTGTAGCGAATGATGTTACTGTAAATGCAGATGAAGATTTTGAGTTGCAACAAATTACTTATGAGAGTTTCCACGTAGTAGGAGAGACTGTTACTACTGTAGATATCAATTACTATGATGATGCTGGTGGATTACCAGGTGCATTGATAGGAAGTGAAGCAGGAGTTGTACCAACATCACAAGCAGTGGTTGGAAGTAACTTTGGTTTTGATGTAA
>MAAC01018172.1_pt1 | contig 46901 bp, 41 predicted proteins | sample 1115981 | NCBI WGS metagenome assembly MAAC01 (sample SAMN04961126, study PRJNA320927) | seawater metagenome | isolation source: sample BD02T64 sea water enriched with oil for 64 days | place: USA:Gulf of Mexico | collected 2013-07-27 | reverse complement strand
TTGGCTTCAGCTCTGCTTTTCTTTTCATCAAAAATGTGCTTACCGTAATCCATAATACGGCAAACTGGAGGTTCCGAGTCTACTGCAATTTCAACCAAATCCAGTGATTCACCTTGGGCTTTTACTAGAGCTTCCTCTAACGTAACAATCCCAACCTGCTCACCATCCGAACCAATCAGTCTCACCTCAGTGCCAGTGATATCTTCATTAATTCGATTTCTTTTTGATTGCGCACCGCGCTTATCTCGCTTAATAGCGTCTTCTCCAATACGGCCCATTTTCGTCATACTTCATCTGACGAAGACCTAACATTTAAAAAAATTAAGAATTCCCGCAAGGGCTTATTCTCAAGGGTTCGCTGACAAGCTAGATACCTGTCAAGTTGACCTTGGGAAGTCTAATAGCGCTTATGGATTTTCTCAAGCAAATTACCAAGCAAATTACCAATAATTTGGTAGGCACGATTGGATTCGAACCAACGACCCCCACCATGTCAAGGTGGTGCTCTAACCAGCTGAGCTACGTGCCTATATCTAGGCGCGCAAAATTACCATTACAGCCCGCTAAGTGCAAGCCCTAGCGACAGTTTTTTAGTATTAGACTTTATAAAAGTCACGATACCACTTAACAAAGTTGCCAATCCCCTCTTCAATCGGGGTTCCCGGCTGGTAATCCACGTCTTTTACAAGCGCATCAACATCGGCATAGGTATCAGGTACATCGCCAGGCTGAAGCGGTAACAACTCCTTCTCCGCCTTCTTACCTAATGCGTCTTCCAACACCTCAATGTACCGCAACAGCTCTATTGGGCGGTTGCTACCGATATTGTAGACACGATACGGTGACTTACTGCTTGCAGGGTCAGCATTATCGCCCGACCAATCCGGGTTGGCAGGTGCATTATAGTCCAGCGTACGAATAACACCCTCAACAATATCATCGATATAGGTGAAATCACGACGATGGTTGCCATAGTTAAACACTTTGATCGGCTTACCTTCCAAAATATTTTTGGTAAACATAAAGAGGGCCATATCTGGCCTTCCCCAAGGGCCGTATACTGTAAAAAAGCGCAAACCTGTTGTTGGCATGTCATATAGGTGACTATACGTGTGCGCCATCAGCTCGTTGGCTTTTTTTGTTGCCGCATACAAGCTAACCGGGTGATCAACGTTATGGTGCACTGAGAACGGCATATTGGTATTTGCACCATAAACAGAGCTGCTCGAAGCATATACCAGATGTTCAACATCGTTATGGCGGCAACCTTCTAGAATATTAATAAAACCCACAATATTCGAGTCAATGTAAGCATGAGGATTTTCTATAGAATACCGAACACCCGCCTGAGCGGCCAAATTTACCACTTTATTGGGTTTTTCTTTGGCAAACAGCGCCTCAATGCAGCTACGATCCTCAAGGTCACCTTGAACAAAGCTGAAATTAGGATGGCCTTTTAAGCGATCTAATCGGGCAATTTTTAAATTAACGTCATAGTAGTCATTTAAATTATCAAGCCCTACCACCTCATCACCACGAGCCAAAAGCCGATGAGTTAAGGTTGAACCAATAAACCCTGCAGCCCCAGTTACCAATATCTTCACAATTTATCCCTTTAAGATCCCATAACAGTGTACGCATTATGCCACATCACAATTCTACTTACAGAAAGATAGCAGCTTAACTTAATGAATCAATTCAACTTTCCACCTTCCTTCTCCAACTACCTATTCAACTACCCGCTCAACAACGCCTGATCCCTTAACGTTGCCATCTCATCTCGGACTCTTGCTGCATCCTCAAACTCCAAATTCTTCGCATGCTGAAACATTAATTCTTCCATTGCTTTTAGCTTTTTTGCCATCGCTTTAGGAGACAAGTCTTCCGCTTTTACATGATAGCTACCTTTTGACTCAGCAACCTTACGACGCACACCGGGCGCGCCACCAGGAGCATAGGTCGACTCAAGAATATCCTCTACACTTTTAACAACACCTATTGGCACAATGTTATTCAGCTTATTGTGCTCAACCTGCACGGCTCGACGACGATCGGTTTCATCCATCGCTCTTTGCATAGAGTTCGTCACACGATCCGCATACAAAATCGCCCGCCCTTTCAAATTTCGTGCGGCCCGCCCAACGGTTTGAATAATCGACCGCTCTGAGCGTAAAAAACCTTCTTTGTCGGCATCAAGAATAGTTACCAAAGATACTTCCGGCATATCTAAGCCTTCTCGCAACAGATTGATACCCACCAACACGTCAAACTCACCCAGGCGAAGGTCGCGAATAATCTCCATTCGCTCCACCGTATCGATATCCGAATGCATATATCGCACTTTCACATCATGTTCCAGCAGATATTCCGTTAGATCTTCAGCCATACGCTTGGTCAACACCGTGACCAGTACCCGATCACCTTCAGCTGCAGTGCGGTGAATTTCACTCAATAAATCATCAACTTGTGTTGTCGCAGGTCTCACCTCGATAGTAGGGTCAATCAACCCTGTTGGTCTAACCACCTGCTCAGCGATTTGACCCGCGTGCTCGCCTTCATAATTTCCTGGTGTTGCCGAGACAAATACCATCTGAGGCGCTAGATCTTCCCATTCCTCAAATCGCATAGGACGATTATCCAGCGCTGATGGCAACCGGAAACCATACTCCACCAACGTTTCCTTACGACTTCTATCGCCCTTATACATAGCGCCAATCTGCGGCACAGTGACGTGGGATTCATCAATAATTAGCAAGGCATCATCTGGCAGATAATCAAACAACGTTGGAGGCGGCGCGCCGGAATCCCTACCGGACAAATAGCGCGAATAGTTCTCTACTCCACTGCAATACCCTAACTCTTGCAACATCTCAATATCAAAGCGAGTTCGCTCATCAAGGCGCTGATGTTCCACCAATTTATTGGCCTTTAAAAGGTACTCCAATCTTTCAGCAAGCTCCTCCTTAATATAATCAATGGCCCCCAACACTTTCTCTCTTGGTGTCACATAGTGGGATTTTGGATAGATACTCACCCGGGGCAACACTTGAAGCACCTCCCCCGTTAAAGGGTCAAACATACTCAAGCGCTCAACCTCATCATCAAATAACTCGATCCTGACCGCATCCCGCTCAGAATCCGCTGGATACACATCGATGACATCACCACGCACACGATAGGTCGAGCGATGAAAATCTTGATCATTACGAGTGTATTGCAACTCTGTCAATCGACGCAAAACCTCACGCTGACCAATCACCTCACCTCTTTCCAGGTGCAACATCATCTTCAAGTATGATTCAGGGTCACCCAGGCCATAGATTGCCGACACCGTAGCAACAATAATGACATCACTGCGATCCATTAAGGATTTTGTAGCCGATAAACGCATTTGCTCAATATGCTCATTAACGGAAGAGTCTTTTTCTATAAACGTATTCGACGATGGCACATAGGCTTCAGGCTGATAGTAATCAAAATAGGAAACAAAGTAGCCCACCGCGTTATTGGGAAAAAACTCTTTAAACTCCCCGTATAATTGTGCCGCCAATGTTTTGTTATGCACCATCACTAATGTCGGTCGCTGCACAGCCTCCACGACTTTCGCCACGGTAAACGTCTTTCCCGACCCCGTCACCCCCAACAACGTTTGATGGGCCAAACCATCCTCCAAACCCTCAACCAACTTGGCTATCGCCTCAGGCTGATCCCCCGCAGGGGTATATGGGGAGTGTACTTTGAATTTTTGCGATGATTTTAGTGACTTCTGTGACGATTTTAATGACTTCGTTGACGATTTTTGTGACTTCGTTGACATAGACATTCCAGCCAGTGAATGATTCCTGTATTATTGCACGGTTTTGCATTATTGACTTATTTCCGGAGTAGACACTTGGACATCCAGCTATCAAATCGTTCTAACAATATCAAGCCATCCCCTACCCTAGCGGTAACCAACCGCGCAGCCGAATTACGCGCTGCGGGCAATGATATTATCGGCCTTGGCGCAGGCGAGCCAGACTTTGACACGCCAGAGCATATTAAAGAAGCGGCTATTAAAGCGATTACCGATGGACAGACCAAGTACACCGCGGTTGATGGCACTCCGTCCTTAAAGAAAGCGGTTATTGATAAGTTTGAGCGTGACAACGGTCTTAGCTATGAACCCAATCAAATTTTAGTTTCTTCTGGTGGTAAACAAAGCTTCTTCAACATGAGCCTTGCACTTATTAATCCAGGCGATGAAGTCGTTATCCCGGCGCCTTACTGGGTATCTTACCCCGACATGGTTGCAGTTGCTGACGGTGTACCCGTTATTATTGAAACCACACAAGAGCAGCAATATAAAATTAGTCCAGAGCAGCTAAAAGCCGCCATCACGCCTAAAACCAAACTTGTGGTATTAAATAGCCCTTCTAACCCCTCAGGTAAGTCGTATTCAAAGGCTGAGCTTGTTGCTCTAGGTGAAGTATTACTTAAACATCCTGATGTTTTGGTTGCTACCGATGACATGTACGAACATATCCTTTGGACAGACGAGCCATTTGCCAATATCGTCATGGCCTGCCCTGAGCTTTATGACCGCACCATCGTATTAAATGGTGTATCAAAGGCCTATTCCATGACGGGATGGCGTATCGGTTATGCTGCGGGACCTGCCAAGTTAATTGGCACGATGAAGAAGATTCAATCACAAAGTACGTCCAACCCATGCTCCATTGCACAGGCTGCAGCACAAGAAGCACTAAATGGACCACAAGATTGTGTAAACATGATGGTTAAGGCCTTTAAAGAGCGTCATGACTACGTGGTAAGTACATTAAATAAGATTGAAGGGGTTAAGTGTATTGAGAGTGACGGGACTTTCTATGCGTTCCCAAGCCTGGCTGATGCTATTGCTGCTCGTGACGATATAAGTACGGATATTGAGCTAGCTGAGAAGCTACTTGGCGAGGCAGGTGTAGCGATTGTACCTGGATCTGCATTTGGTACTGCGGACCATGCAAGATTGAGCTTTGCAACAAGCATGGAAGTACTTGAAGATGCCCTTGGCCGTTTGAAGAAGGGAATCGAAGGGTAAAACAAGAGCCTTTAGGGCTGCTAACTTGTTGATTTGAAAAAGTTAAAAAAGTGGTTGACCGAGGCGCGTATAATCCATATTATACGCGCTCTCAACAGAGACAAACAATTCCTTGATAGCTCAGTTGGTAGAGCAGTAGACTGTTAATCTATTGGTCGCAGGTTCGAGCCCTGCTCAAGGAGCCAAATTTAAAAAGCCCGCTTATAGCGGGCTTTTTTGTGGGTGAGTGATTTGGATTGTTAAAACCTAGGCATTAAAAAACCCGCTAAAAAGCGGGCTTTTTAATGCCTAGGTTTTTAGATGCCGCCAGTACCGCCAGTACCACCAGTACCTGTGCTACCACCACCAGTTTCTCCAGTATCACCGATGTCTATCGGGTCAGTTGGAGGAACAACAGCCGCAACATCCGCAACATTATCAGCCGTAGCATCATTAAGGACAACAGCTACAGCTTGTGTTACCGCCGCAGCCACTCCCGCATCTGCCGCATTAGCAATTGCCGCAACATTTGCCGCAGCCGCTGTCGATGCCACCGCAAGCGCAGCAGCTACCGCTGCATCTACTGCAGCCGCATCAGTCATCAACTGTGTAACATTACCCTCGACCGCTAGATCAATAACCGATGTTGAATTAGCAACAGCTTCCGCCACTGCCGCCACCGCTGAAGCCGCAGCAGCTCCCGCAGACACCTCAGATGCCTTCAACAAAGTAGAAATCGCCATAGCCTGCTTCATCACATCGCCAGATGCACTTGTTGGTGCCGCTGCCGCTGCTGTAACATAATTCGCCGTAGCAGGGTTTACTGGATCATAACTACCCAGCCCAAGGTTAGTAACAATTGCTGTCGAAGCGGCTGTTAAATCAGTCGCACTAACAGTTGCAGTATCCGCCCCAGGGTTAGCCGCTCTCGCCGCCTCCACAATCAATGTTGTAATCGGGCTTATAGCAACACCACCAGACTGCGCAACACCCGACAAAGCAGGAAGTTTCGCATCAGTATCCGCATCAGTGCAACCTGTTGCAGAAAATACAGCACCATCCGAGAACGTACCTACCGCTGAGTAAGAACCGCCACCTAACTCAGCTGCAGCAACACCATTCACCGACACTGCACACCCCAAACCAAACCCATCAAAAACTTCAACACTTGTCGAAACCTGAGGATGATCATGACTACTACCACCACACCCAGACATACCAACAGCACCCAAAACCGATAGTGCTAACGCTGTTTTTCTAAAATTCATATTCGTTCCCTTAAATTGATCAAATAGCATACCGGCCCCCGATATTGGTGCCCACCACAAAATCAGCATAGCAGAAGATCAAAAAAATGCGCCAGTGCAAAACGTCAATTTTAGTTATTTTTTAATGGATTAGAACGACTAACAGAGCAAACAGATTAATTATTCAGCAAAGAGCCCAAGCCACTGACAGCGATACTGACAGCGATAATGAAGTCACCCTCACTTGCTGTTAGAATCACACCTCTCAATTTGCCAAGGTGGTCGCACATCAACATGAATAACCTAACGTTTTTTATTACAGGAGGCGCTGGATTTATCGGCTCAGCCCTTGTTCGTCACCTTATCAGTCAAACTCATCACAAAGTCATCAATATCGACTGCCTAACATACGCGGGAAATCTAGAATCCCTCGCCAGCATTTCAGAAAACCCAAACTATCAATTTGAAAACATCAACATCTGTGATTCAAATGCGATAAAACAGCTTTTTGAAACTCATCAACCTGACATTGTTATGCACCTAGCTGCGGAATCCCACGTCGACCGCTCCATAGAATCACCCCTCGCTTTTTTGCAAACCAATATTATGGGCACTGGTGTTTTATTAGACCAATCAAAACACTATTGGGAACAACTTCCCCCTGATAAGAAAGCTTCATTCCGATTCCACCACATATCCACCGATGAAGTGTACGGCAACCTTGGCGCTGATGGATTATTTCACGAACAAACACCTTACGACCCAAGCTCCCCTTATTCTGCAAGCAAAGCCTCATCCGACCACCTTGTTCGTGCCTGGAACAAAACCTACGGTCTACCCACGATTATCACCAATTGCTCTAACAACTATGGCCCATACCACTTCCCCGAAAAACTTATCCCCCACGTTATACTGAACGCACTTCACGGCAAACCCTTACCCATATATGGCGACGGCAACCAAATACGCGACTGGCTATATGTGGACGATCATGCACGCGCGCTGTATCACGTAGCAACTAACGGCAACATCGGGGAAACGTACAACATCGGTGGCAACAATGAAAAAACAAACATTCACGTTGTGAGCACCATTTGTGACCTATTAGAAGAACTTGCTCCTGAACACAAACAAGCAAACTTGCACTACAAAGATTTAATTACTTTCGTAAAAGATCGCCCCGGACACGATACCCGGTATGCTATCGATGCCACAAAAATCCAAAATGACCTAAACTGGTTTCCAGAAGAATCATTTGAGAGCGGCTTACGAAAAACCGTACAATGGTATCTAGATAACGAACAATGGTGGCAACGCGTCTTATCTGGCGACTACCAATTAAAGAGGATTGGATAAATGACATACAAAGGCATCATCCTCGCAGGCGGCTCTGGCACCCGATTACACCCCATCACCCTGGGCGTATCCAAGCAAATGCTCCCTATTTACGACAAGCCGATGATCTATTATCCGCTTTCAATATTAATGCTGGCTGATATTCGTGAAATCCTTATTATTTCAACACCAGAAGACCTCCCGAAATTCCAAGAGCTACTTGGTTCCGGCGAGCAATTTGGCATTTCCTTAAGTTACAAAGCACAACCTTCCCCTGACGGACTCGCCCAAGCCTTTCTCATTGGAGAGGATTTTATTGGCGATGACAATGTGTGCTTGATTCTCGGAGATAACATCTTTTATGGCCCACAGTTCACCGACAAGCTTAAAAAAGCAACACAACGAACAACCGGCGCCACGGTATTTGGCTATCCGGTTCATGACCCCGAACGCTTCGGTGTCGTTGAGTTCTCCCCTGACGGAAAAGCCATCAGTATTGAAGAAAAACCTGCAAAGCCCAAATCCAATTGCGCCATGACGGGACTATACTTTTGCGACAACGACGTTATCCGCATCGCCAAAACCATTACCCCATCGCAACGTGGCGAGCTTGAAATTACCGATGTCATTCATTCCTACTTAGATAAAAAAGACCTCAATGTACAAATGCTTGGCCGAGGCTTTGCCTGGCTAGATACCGGCACCCATGATTCGCTACTGGAGGCCAGTCACTTCGTACAAACCATTGAAAAACGACAAGGGCTGAAAGTTGCCTGCTTGGAAGAAATTGCCTTTAATCGACAATGGATAAGCGAAAAGCAACTCGCCAAACAAGCCCATGCGCTTAAAAAGACGGGCTACGGCCAATACCTACAAAAAATTCTAAATGGTTATTCTTAAATTATGAACATTCTCGACACCAGCATACCTGATGTGAAAATCATCGAACCCAAAGTATTTGGCGATGAACGAGGTTTCTTCCTAGAAACCTTTCACCACCAACGTTATCAAGAAATACTCGGTAGCGATGTATCCTTCGTACAAGATAACCACTCTCGATCCAGCAAAAATATTTTACGTGGCCTACACTTCCAGCGCACAAAACCCCAAGGAAAACTGGTTCGTGTCGTATCCGGCAGCGTTTTTGATGTTGCGGTAGACATTCGCCCTGGCTCACCAACCTTTGGTCAGCATGAAACTGCCGTTCTATCTGCAGAAAACAAACGCCAATTTTGGGTTCCGCCCGGCTTCGCTCATGGTTTTTTAGTCTTATCGGATTTTGCTGACTTTGAATACAAATGCACCGATTATTACGACCCAAGTGATGAAGGCTGCATAAGTTGGGATGACCCTCAACTGAATATTAACTGGCCAGCAACAAACCCAACGCTATCAAACAAAGATCAAAACGGTCTCCCGCTAAGCGAATCCAATGTATGAAAATCTTACTCACCGGAGGCTCTGGCGGACAGGTTGGCTCAGAATTTATTGAATTAGTTGCATCACAACACATAGAGCTCATATCACTAACAGCACAACAGTTAGATATTACTCAACAAGAAGCGGTTAACGAAAAAGTCGCATCTTATCAACCTGATATTGTTGTAAACGCCGCTGCCTATACCGCTGTAGATAAAGCGGAAGATACACAAGATATCGCTTACGCGGTTAACCGCGACGGAACCACGCACCTCGCTAACGCCTGCAAACAAGCAAACATCCCGTTATTGCACATTTCCACTGACTACGTCTTTGATGGAAAGCAAGACACTCCCTACACAGAAACAGACCTCCCAACCCCTGATAGCGTATACGGAAAAAGCAAATGGGAAGGCGAAGAAAGCCTGCGATCACTACATGCCAAACATATAATCCTCAGAACAAGCTGGGTATTCAGTCCCTTTGGCAATAATTTTGTCAAAACAATGTTACGGCTGGCAGACAAACAAGAGCTAAATGTTGTTGCGGATCAATGGGGCGCTCCCACCTCGGCAAAAAGCATCGCACAAACGTTATTAACCCTTTGCCTACGATACAACGACAAACAAACCCTTCCCTGGGGAACCTATCATTTCAGCGGTAGCCCAAACTGTACCTGGCACCAGTTTGCACAGACAATATTCACTCAAGCTCAATCAGAAAGCCTGATAGAACAAAACGTTACTGTTAATGCCATCACAACAGAACAATATCCAACCAGAGCCAAGCGTCCGGAGAATTCAACACTGGACTGCAACAAAATATTGTCTACACTGGGTATCCCAACCCCAAATTGGGAAACTGACTTACACGAGATGATTCGGCAATTAAAAACATCTCCATAGCGTATACATAAAAATAACAACAGGGACAACAATGCGGATAATAGCGTCAACAAAAGCAAAAAAACTCACTTTCTACATCAGCCTACTCGCTTTTTCTATATCCGCCGCTAACGCTCAAAATGATAGCCTTTCATTACAAGGTTATTCGGGGTTACTGAACATTCCCAACGCCCACGTCACCACCCACGGAACGGGGTTTATTCAATACTCAGACCAAATGTTTCGTGATGGTGAGTATGTTCATAACGACAACTTATCAGGATCATTTGGAATATTCCCCAATATAGAAGTTGGTGGTCGAATCGCATGGTTCCACTCAAAAACAAACTTATTTACTGATGAAGACGAACCTCGCGACCTATCCGCTAATATAAAACTTAAAATACCGTTTATCCCCGACAATTGGTTTTCCATCGCCGTAGGGGAGCAAGATGCTGGTGGTGAAGCAAGTTTTTTTGATGCTAAATATGCTGTTATTAGCCGTTCATTCGGCCCTCTCAGATTGGACGCGGGTTATGGCGACAGCATTGAAAACCAACGTTTGGATGGAGCCTTTGGTGGTTTTGAATATCAAGCATTTCCATGGTTGAGCCTTATCGGTGAATATGACGCTAGAGATGTGAATGCAGGGTTTCGCATCAACACCCCCTCCTCATGGATGCCCAATGGGTTTCGTGCCGACTTAACAGTAATGGCTTATTCTGATAACGAGCTAAGCGATGACAAGCGCTTTTTTGGTTTAGCCTTTAGATTCCCGCTAAACGGTGATTCGCTTAAAACAAAGCGTACTCCTGTTAAGCGCTCCCCTGTTAAACGTACCCCGATTGCAGCCAACCAAAACAATCTACCCACACACCCAAATAGACACCAAAAAGCCAACACAGCGCCTTTGCCACAGTATTTTGCAGCAAACCGATACCGAAAAAAGGCCACTCCCACACGCACCATGACTGATTACCCGTCAAGTGAAGCTGCCACCCTCCACACAAAATCCACAGGCATCAAAGATCAACACAACACCATCGCTAAAAATCTATTCCGAAAACTCCAACAACATGAATTTGAACGTATTAAGACAGGTGTAGATGCTGAAGGGGTTCTAAATGTCTCCATTGAAAATACGATATTTAATCACAATGAACTAGATGCCATCGGCTTAACACTCGGCATTGCAGCCAATTTAGCAAAAGAAGCGTTCGATAAAACCCGACTATTTTTGACCAACGAAGGCATCCAAGTACTGGAGGTCATTATCTCCAACAAGCAGTACGCAAAATATACCAACAACCCTCAGGTTCTCAACGCAGAGATTAGCGTAAAATATCCTAGCAACACCAATACAGAATGGCATCATCAATCCGCCCCCGATTCACACTACAAACCGGTTTTAACGCTGTCCCCCAGCATCACCAACGTCATTGCTAATGAGAATGGCGTATACAGTTACTCATGGGGGTTAGAATCCACTGCATCCCTTTCTTTATGGAAAGGGGCTATTGCCAGCATCTCACTTAACCAAGAGATCGTCAGCAATGACACCTTTAAAAAAGACGGGGTGTTTTACGAATTCAGAGAACGGGATGAGGTCAAAAACATGACCTTACAGCAAACGGTAAAATACAAATCTTTATTCAATACGACGTATGTGGGCAGAAGACAATATGATTACAAGGGAATCCAAAACCTAACCACCCTACTATCACCCTCCGGCACTCACAAAGCAACCGTACGGCTTGGTGATTACACACACGATACCACCGATGAATCAAAAGATTTCTCTCTATACAGCTACCGCTATTACTCCCAACGTTTTAATGCATCTACTGAAATTACTGGCGGCAAGTTTTGGGAAGGCGATGATGGCTATCGAGTAGAATCAAAATTCTGGTTTGGAGACAATGCAGTATCGCTAATCTACAAAGACACAGATCAAGAGTTTATCGCCATTACCTGGAATCTACCCTTAACTCCCAGAAAAGACTTCAATAGCCCATGGGGCCAAGTCAAAGGGAATTCAGACTGGACCTATGGCATACAGACCATGATTAATAACGATTCCAATGACATTGCATTTGGCCCAGGTATCGTACCCAAAATGACCTTTGAAACAGAGCAAACATACCTGAATAGAGATAGGCTATCCCCATCATATGTCTATGGTAACTTGTTACGTATGAGAGAGGCTTATTTGCAGTATAAATAAGCCTTATATAATATTTTTGAATACATGATTGCTTAGAGCCTCAATTCTCCGGCTAATGCTGCCATTTATAACAAGCAATCATGTATACTTCCTTTTCTATTGATTTATCTTTTCTATTGATTTATCTTCGCTTTTAATGCCCCCCCCCCTTAAGAGAACCGATGCAAACCACCAAGAACGACAATATCTATTTATGGCTGGCTTTTTTAGCCTCCGCCTTCTTATGCTATCTCCGGGCCCCAGACCTATTTTATGACCCCCGAATATGGGCAGAAGGCGGCTCAGTCTATCTACCGCAAGCCCTAGAAGAAGGTTTTTTACACAACCTCTTTACTACTAAGCTTGGCTATTACTCCCTTTTCAATAACTTATCCTACAGTGTCATTACTTTATTTGACCTTAAATACGCTGCGCTCTTATCTGTCGCATTTTCCTTCCTTGCCATCATGGCAACGGTATCCCTAGCGCTTTGGCTACCCATGCGAGGAATAGAAACCACACAACAGAAAACACTACTTGCAATATCGATCGTCATTTTCTCAAATGCGGAAATATGGCTAAACGTTATCAATGTACAATTCTATCTGGCGTTATGTGCTTTTTTTGTATTGATGAACGATACGACAAAATCAAGCTCGCAACTAAAATGGGTATCTCGACTTATCCTTGTGTTAGCCTTACTCACGGGCCCTGTTTCATGCTTTTTGTGCCCTATTTTTATCTATAGGGCATATAATGAGAAAGATAAAGAGTCGTATTTATTATGCGCAATTACGATAACTTTAACGCTTTGCCAGGCCCTTATTATTACTGGGCATTTCAATGAGTCCATTGGAGATCGAGGTATCGCTTTTCGCGTCGATGCCCTATCGCGATGGTTAAAATATAACGTGCTGGTACCATTTACTGGAGACCTAAAACACTCAGCGAAGCTTCTTTACAACATACTGGGTTATGGAACCTTTTTATACTTAACATACGCATTCATTACATCGAGAAAAAACAGCGACACACAAATCCTATTGGGGGCATTTCTTTTTCTATCCATTCTCAGTCATTTATTTTCTCTTAAAATGCAGGGCGCACCACGCTATGGCTATGCCCCTTCACTGATATTAATATTCTTTCTACTACGACAACTCCCTGAATCTCGCAAATGGCCCCAGTTCATCCTAACAACCTCACTTATAGCAAACACCCTCTATTTCCCAATGCATATACACGAAAGCATTTACTCTACCCAATGGGCAAAGTGGGACTCTGCATTACAAGCTTTCAGAAACAACAAAACAAATAACATCACGCTTTGGCCAAACGAGTGGGTTGTCCCTACAGAATCTCACCCATATTTCACCCCAGCCCAAAAAGCACCTGAATAGAGCGTAGTGCCATCAAATGAAATCAATTGAACAGTTCATCCGTAAAAAAATCTTAAAGCGTAACACGCCAAAAAACACTGAAAACAAATGCTTTCGAACAAACAAGAAATTCACTGAGAAATACCCCAATTACTCTATTGGCATTGGCACCTACGGCCTACCATTAGTTCACGACTGGGACGAAGGTAGTACATTGCGTATAGGGTCTTTTTGTTCGATTGCCTCGAACGTACAGATTTTCCTGGGTGGGCACCATAGAACCGACTGGGTGACAACCTTCCCGTTCCCTGCATTTCTACCCGATTCAGACATTAAAGATTACGGAGGCACCAACGGGGACGTCACCATCGGCTCCGATGTATGGACATGCGCCAATGTAATCATCCTATCAGGCGTTACCGTAGGCCATGGCGCGGTACTAGCCAACGGCGCGGTCATTACAAAGGATGTAGAACCCTACTCAATTGTGGGCGGAAACCCTGCCAAACATATTAAATACCGGTTTGATGCAGATACCCGGCAACGATTACTAGCAACAACATGGTGGAATCTGCCTGAAAATACAATTTCTCAAAACATTCACACATTGTGTTCTAACGATATCAATGCATTCCTAGAGCTTATCGAAAACCTTTAGTTCTAGCTCTAGATTAGGGTACAACCACCCTTATTAAGCCTTATCCCTTGCGACGCCCCATGGATACAACATTGCTTCCTAGGCTCCTCACCTTCTCTCCTTGGCACCAAACAACATCATTAAGCCCTTCATTTGGTGCATAACCTGTATCCGTACAAAGCAGTAAATCTCGAATCGCCTCGCAATCCCCAGCTTCACAGGCTTTTTCAACTTTCTGTAAGATCTGCAACATCTCAGACCACGGAAGCGCAAGCTCATCAGCTCGCATAATCCGTGGATGAGTTGTTCCGCTAACATTCTCACCAATTAGCAACTCTTCAAACAACTTTTCGCCTTGTCGAAGCCCTGTATATTCAACCTCGATATCCCCATCAGGGCTTTGCTCATCCCGAACTTCGAGCCCCATCAAGCGGATCATGGTTTTTGCCAGCTCTGCGATCTTTACTGGCTCTCCCATATCCAATACAAACACATCACCTCCAGAAGCCATGGAGCTCGCCTGCACGACCAATTGAGCAGCTTCAGGGATTGTCATAAAGTACCGAATGATTTCTGGGTGAGTAACGGTAACAGGGCCACCGGCCTTGATTTGTTTTCTAAACAAAGGAACAACAGAACCAGAAGAGCCCAATACATTACCAAAGCGCACCATACAGAAGGTTGTTGACTCGCTTTCTTGGGAAAGGCCTTGCAATACCAACTCAGCCAATCGCTTGGATGCTCCCATAACATTCGTCGGCCTTACCGCCTTATCAGTAGAGACCAATACAAAGGTAGAAACATCTGCATCCAACGCCGCTCGGGCCGCATTAAAGGTACCTAATACATTATTTCGTACACCTTCAACAACATTTTGCTCTACCATCGGTACATGCTTATACGCAGCTGCGTGATAGACGGTATCAACAGAAAATGCATCCATAACCGTCTGTAATCTATCGAATTTTTGAACACATCCTAACAAAGGCACAACAGACGCAACTAACTCCTCACTAAATACAGCCTCCTGCAACTCTCGATCGATTTGATACAACGCAAATTCACAACGCTCAAACAACAATAACTTAGCCGGTTTGGCTTTTAATATTTGCCGACACAACTCTGATCCAATTGATCCGCCAGCCCCAGTAACAAGCACAACCTTATCTAATATACAACCCTCGATAAGCGCTGCTATTGGCTCGACAGCATCTCGGCCTAGCAGGTCTTCCACCGCAACATCGTGCGTTTCCTCTACCGAGGCTTCTCCACTAACCAATTGCTCAAACGTAGGAACTGTTTTCACCCTAACAGGGAGCGGCTCAAGATCTGCAAGAATCTCCTTCCGTCTCCACATTGGGGCAGAAGGAATTGCCAACAAAACCTGTTCAACTTTATGCCTTTCTATTAAAAATGGAAGCTTCGCTGGGGAACTAACTTTAACCCCATGATAAATCGCATCCACACGCTCCCGCATATCATCAACCAACACAACTGGTTCATATTCATGGCTATTATTAAGTGCAGACATTAATTGCAATCCCGAAGCCCCAGCACCGTATATCGCAACCTTTTTCTTGTTTGGTCTAGCCTGAGAAAAAAGATACTCCCTAACCAAAAAGCGACTCCCCCCAACCAAGCCCAAAACAATCATCCCATAAATCAGTGGAACAGAGCGAGGCAGGTCAGGTAAAAAGTATGCCAGGCCGAGTGCAAGAGCTAAAACAGACACTAAACTTCCTCGAAATACGGCAAACAAAGCTTGTCGCCCCATAAATCGCACAACAGCCCTATATAGCCCCATCCGTGCAAACACAACAATACTAACCAACGTAGTCATGGCAATAACAATAAGAGTATCACCATGCAATAAACCTCCCCCCCCTCTTCCGCTAGCAAAAACAGATAAAACAATCGAACATGGAAGAATAATCAAATCAGCGGATAGCATAATCATCCGCTTAACGCCCCTTGAGGCATTCAATAAGCTGTAATCAAACATTCCCAGAACAACATCCCTATATCATATAGATGAAAAAAACCACAAAATATCACATTACACTGTAGATATACTTAAGTATTTCATTTTAGCAGGAAAAAACAAAAATACCTCGATGGCAGCAACAATATATGAAAACCCAACTCGCAACCACCAACACTCAGCGCATGACCGGTCACCCGCTAGTAATGGTCAAGCAAAGGTAACCTCAAGGGAATTATTGTATTTCCCTAACTCAACCCGATAAGGTCTACCTCCAATTTGACCTACATCAAGCCTCCCCAACAGGATGCCACCTACACTACTACCTTTAACATCATTAGCTTTTCAAGGGGTTCATCATGATCAGCCGCTATATAAAGAAGAACAAATACCTATTCTCCCTCGCTTTAACAATTAAAGAAAAAAGCAACGAAGCGCCCAAACTGAAAAATAAACACGCAAAGCTATTAGCCACGCTACGCTCGGATGGTGTGGTTGCACTACCGAGTTTCTTTAATGAACAAGAATGTAAAGAACTTATTAATGCATATACTGGTATCGATGATAAATATGTAAGAACAGAAAAGAATGACCGAAGGGTATTCGGAATACACACTCTAAGCACTCCACACAAGAAATTATTCCATGACAATGAATTGTTCAAGGAAATAGGGGAGGCGTACCTTGGAGAGGAAGCAGTCTTACAGACCACTATGGCCGCAAAAATAACGCCCGATAGAAATGTTGAATTTGGCTCTGGCGGGGGGTGGCACAGGGACAGTTTTTCAAGACAATTTAAGGCCGTCGCTTATTTAAATGACGTTGACATAAATAATGGCCCCTTCCAATACATCAAAGGTTCACATAAAATGTCGAACATCAAAAAAGTACTTTTCTCCCTACCAAAAAGGAAAAATGCGAATGACGCTCGGTACTCAGAATCTGAAATAGATACTATATGCAATATATGCAATCAAGAAATCACCAAATTCGTCGCACCAAAAGGCTCAGTCATCCTAGCGGATGTACGTGGTATTCATACCGGAGTGCCTATAGAGACCGGGTATAGATATTCAATTTTTAACTATTACATTGCAAAATCATTTCACCAGAAGAACAATACAATAGAAAAAATATCAAATCTAAACTACTAAAACAACTCAATGAGCCTATTCATTAACTGTTCCAATCATTCCCCGCCCTTCACAGATTGGAGGCACTATTTGTTAGCAATGAACCTGCGCTTGAGTTAGTATGACCGGAAGTCGAATCACTACGTGATCCAAAGACCTTCAATTGCGCACCAAAGCGGCCTCCCCCTAAACCAAACATTTCATTACTGCAAATTTAGATCAAGAAATGATGGCATATAAAAATCAAAACTCTACACAGGAGAAGTAATGGAGTCATTTTCAAAAGTCGAACAGGGGTCAGATAAAAGCTTCGGCGTTGTTTTTTGTTTGATTTTTCTACTTTTAGGCCTATATCGCTGGTACTACTACGAAACAATAGAAACCCACTGGTTCATTTTAAGCGCGTTATTGCTTTTCACTGCCCTCATAAAACCATCGTTGTTATCTAAGTTAAATTTCCTCTGGTTTAAATTTGGGATAATACTCGGAGCCGTGACTTCACCAATTATACTTTTCATGATTTACATTATAGCATTAGTTCCTACCAGCATACTCGTCAGGATATTCAGAAAAGACATTTTGAGCTTAAAATACGACGAAAAAGCAAACAGCTATTGGGTCGAACGTAAAGCACCTATAAACAGCATGAAAGATCAATTTTAGGAGAATCTATGTCCCTTCTCAATGAACTGTGGCGATACATGAAAGTGAGAAAGAAATTTTGGTTATTACCAATATTTGCGGTAATGGCATTATTTGGTGGGCTTGTCGTTATGAGCCAAGGTTCAGCTGTAGCGCCATTCATATACACTATATTTTGAGTTTAATATGTCTGTAATACTTGGAATATCCGCATTTTATCATGACAGTGCTGCAGCCTTGCTTGTCAATGGAAAAATTGTTGCCGCAGCGCAGGAGGAACGATTCACACGCAAAAAACAAGATGCGGCCTATCCAAGAAAAGCCATTGATTTTGTCCTGGAATTTTCAGATATCTCACTTAACGAGGTAGATGCTGTTGTATTTTATGACAAACCTTTTCTTAAATTCGAGCGTTTACTTGAGACATACATAGCATTTGCCCCAAAAGGTTTTCGCTCATATTTAACGTCGATACCAATCTGGTTAAAAGAGAAGCTTTTTCAAAAAGACATGATATTAAAGGAACTCCGTCGCCATGCAGGTGGATTCCCTGACCAGGAAAAGCTATTATTTTCAGAACACCACCTTAGCCATGCTGCTAGCGCCTTCTATCCGAGCCCTTATGATGAAGCTGTTGTTTTAACTATGGACGGCGTCGGTGAATGGGCCACCTGCTCCGTCGCAATTGGCCGAGGCAAGACTCTGGAAATTGTTAAAGAGTTGCATTTCCCTCACTCTCTTGGATTACTGTATTCGGCTATGACCTACTATTTAGGTTTTAAGGTAAACAGCGGCGAATACAAAATAATGGGGCTCGCCCCGTATGGCGACCCCAAATATACAGAACTAATACTTAGCAAGCTGATAGATCTAAAGGCAGACGGTTCCTTTCGGCTGGATATGCGATACTTCAATTACGCAACTGGCTTTACAATGACCAATAAGAAATTTAGTGAACTATTTGGTCACCCTGTAAGAGAATCAGAAGACGCATTAGATCAATTCCACATGGACATGGCAGCCTCCATTCAAAAAGTAACCGAAGAAATAATGCTAACGATAACGCGCTCTCTTGCTACAGAACATAACATCCCCAATTTATGTTTGGCAGGGGGAGTAGCCTTAAACTGCGTAGCCAATGGGGAAATATTAAAAGACGGCGCTTTTGAAAACATCTGGATACAACCCGCTGCCGGGGATGCAGGGGGTTCTATCGGCGCCGCCTACGCTGCCTGGCATATAGAATTCGAGCAACCTCGCACTACTTGCCCATCAGACAGAATGGAGGGCAGCTATCTCGGACCTGAATTTACACAAACTCAAATAGAAAACGCTTTGCGCTCGCTAGGGGCCGTATATGATGTTATTGACAGCGAAGACCAAATCAATTCCATTACAGCAAACGCTTTAGCTAATGGTAAGGCTGTTGGCTGGTTTCAAGGCCGCATGGAATTTGGACCTAGGTCATTAGGATGCAGAGCAATATTAGGAGACCCTCGTTCTGCAAAAATGCAGAAAACGCTTAATTTAAAAGTGAAATATCGAGAAAGCTTTCGCCCCTTTGCCCCTTCCGTACTTCAGGAAGACGTTGCTGATTGGTTCGAAATTGACGTAGACAGCCCCTACATGCTAATGGTCGCAGGGGTAAGCAAACGTCGTAGACTAGAGGCTTCTCCGAGCGCTGAGAAACTATTTGGAATAGAAAAATTAAACATTCAACGTTCAGAAATACCGGCTGTTACACACGTTGATTACAGCGCTCGAATTCACACTGTAAATTCAAAAACAAACGAAAAATACTACAATTTATTAAAAGCATTCAAAGACCTCACTGATTGCCCAGTCTTAGTTAACACGTCCTTTAATGTTCGGGGCGAACCTATTGTATGCACTCCCGAAGACGCCTTTCGCTGCTTTATGGGCACAGAAATTGAAATGTTAGTATGTGGAAATACGGTTTTGTACAAAGACAAACAAAACACGTCCCTGGCAGAAGATTATAAATCAAAATATGAATTGGACTAAATGATACGATACCTGGGTGGTCTAATTTATATAATAGCACTATTTATAATCGCAGATTTATCTGTAGGTTATGTATTGAATGACTCTGTCGCATACATTTGTAAAGACCCTGTACTGCATCACAAATATTGTCCAGGAAGCACCCGCACCTATAACATGGTAGAAGAAGACGGCGGCAATACATTCGAAAGTTACTGGAATCAATCTAGCATCCAAGTCCAGCACATAAACGAAAAAAACAGCACAACAAATTTCGAGAACTACGACCACATTCTAATTAGCGACTCATTTGGTGCTCAACGCCAAGTTGCATATGAAGACAGTATGTCCGCAATTATGAACGCCCAAGAAATCAATACCGTCCAGGTAGGGGCAGGAAGCTGGAATTTCCTTAGCTATCATAATTTCATTCTAAGCGAACAATTCAAACCAGGCGCAACAATACACATATTATTAATGGCAAATGATTTCTACTCTCGTTATGGCGGCTCTATACGGAACTACTATCGTTTTTCCGAAATTAAAGAAGGGATAATACGCTGGCCTAATCGAGAAGAAACAACTCGCGATACATTCAAAAGATTTCTATCTAACTTTTCATTTGTTTATCAAAACTTCGCACTCAAACAAAGTAAAAGTAACATAGCCGACGGAACACACACAAACACCTTTATTGACGTCGACAGTAACGTAACCTCAGCTGATTGCAAAGCGCTGAAGAATAACAAAGGCAAACTCCTTCCCCTTGCAGAGTCACTACTAATGCATGCTTATAGTAAAAACTGCTACGACAACAACCTGCTTGAGAATATTGAAATTTCTCAAACCCTTCTTCAAAACATTGAAAAATACTCAAAAGATAATAATGTAAATATAATGTGGTACTTCATGCCGAATGGCACATTCGCTGAAGACGAAGTACCCTTTTTTAAAGCGGCATATGGCCTTCATGCTAAAAGCAAAATCACATCCCTTGGTATTTCAAAAGAACTCGCGCGAGCCCTTGGTAAAGATTTACCAAATTTCGAAACGTCTTTTACTAAGTATAAACACGAAAACCCAAATGATATTCTATATTACCCTTACGATGGCCACCTTAATGCACGGGGGTCTAGGATTGCAGCTCTAGCGATAATCAGGCGAATTAACGAACAAAATAAATCGAAATAATGGCGGTTATACTTTTCGTCATTATTTCAAACCACATATTTTTGCCTAGCTTGCACTCAAAACAAAGCTATCAACGATTTTTGTAAGCTCATGTTTGTTGTTATTCAAAGCCAAGGCATCAAGTTCATTAAGCTCCGTAATATAGCTACGAATTTTCTCTACTTCATTCTTAAAAAGAAGGCCTGAGTCAGCTTTATTGCCTAAAGAAAACACACTATTAAAGTCCCTTGATAAAATAACTTGTGACGAGCCAAGCCTTAAATGCTCGGATAAAATCAGGTTTGCACTCAAAGCCCCCGTATTAAGTCTTGCAACCCCTCCAAAACCAAACTTTAAACCATTCTCTTTTAAAATATTTGATAAGTAGTCAACTAACCCGCCAGAAAGCAATTCAAACATAAACTGAAGGTTCAAACCAAGATGCAAGTCATTTAACCCTATATGGACCTCATCTATACCTTGTATTTTTAGTATCTCATGAGCTCTTGCCAAAGCCTGAGGCGTCTCCAACAATAGACAAACCTTCGTTCTTCCGGCAACCAATGTCACAAAAGCATCAACTTCAGTTGCTGTTTTAAACATCGGCAGCATCAAGATGTCTGCTCCACGCTCAACACAACTAGTGATTTCATTCTTACTACCAGAAAACAAAGGATTCACTCGAACCAACAGTTGAGAGTCTTTCAAACTTTCTTTCACTCGCGCTACATCATTTAGATTGTGATTGGAAATCACCGTATTTAAGTGTCCTTGGCGTTCGTTTTTGCCATTTATTTCCAAATCGACCATTACTCTATCAACACCGGCCTCATCAGCACAACGCGCGCGAAAAATATCATTTGTTATATATATAAGATCCATTAGATATCCACAAAATTTTCAAAAATATATTCAGTCGTTTCTTTTTTCTTGATAACCCTAAACTGATCCTTATTTTTTTCTGTCATCAATATTGGCACACTCGGGAGAATAAAAGGCGGCTTCATAACAATTGAGTATGATCCAACATTTTGATACTCAGCAAAATCCCCAACTCTTATATCTGCACGAACGTTCTTTGATAAATAATCTCCTTCTATACAAGTAAACCCACCTATATCGAATATTTTGTCCGTTGATCGCTTTTCCACTGAATTTGAGATTAACGTCAAGGGAAGGTTAATATTGCGAGCGCTAGGACTAATATTAAATATACTACCCGAAGCGGTAGCAATATTTCTTTCTCTTATGGTCTTTGTATTAATTATTTTAGTATAAAAACGGAAAGTGTTCGCAACAAGAGCCGTACCTGGCTCTATAAATAACACTGGGCGTTGCTCCTCATTAGGAAATGCATTACTCAAAGCACAGCCAATCACTTCTGCGTAGTCATCAAAAGAAGGTGGTGGAGACCCGCCGAAAAAATCCCAAAGCTCCTCTGGAACATCGCCAAAGAACCCCCCTCCAATGTTGATAAATTTAGGCGGAACAGTGAAATGCTCATCTATCAAGTCAAGCATTTGATTGATTCGTGTTCGATAGGTGGCCACAGCTCTATTCGGAAAGTGGCAATGCAACCCGGTCAACTCAACATTAGGTGTATCAGATATCATTTTGATTGAAGAGCCGAAAAAATCTTCGTTTATATCCATCCCAAATCTAGATACTAATTCATCATCTAAGGCAAAATTACACCTAATAGAAACTTCAAATTTTGTAGTACTATGAGTGTCAGCAAGATCCAACAGAATGTTAAGATCCCGCTGTGAATCTAGGTTTACAATACAGCCTTTTAGCAAGGCTTTTCGAAGAGACTTATCAGACTTATAAGGGCCGTTATATATAATTTTTTCATAAGCAATCCCAAGCATTTCAGCCAAATCGAATTCCATTTCTGACACAATTTCCGCAAAACCACCAAGCTCATTCACCAGTTTGCAAATAGTGGGTGTATAGTTGGTTTTGTATGAATAACCTATTGTTGTATTTGAGTACTTTGCATTAAATGCATCATTCAACCGGTGAAAATTATCTATAAATTGATCCTTATCAAAAACAAAAAAAGAATCTCCGTGTATTTCCGACAACGCATTTATCTCAGACCAATTCATAATCGTTACTCCTTATTCTCTTTCTCAACAGTGTCTTTCATCTTAAAGACAACCCCTACAGTTTTCAGTATGATAAATAGGTCGAATACAAAACCATATTTTTCAAGCAGACTTATATATTCAAGGTCAAACTCAATCTTTTCAGGCCAGTCCAAATCATTTCGCCCTGATATTTGGGCTAGCCCTGTCACTCCCGGCTTCACTTGAAAGCGGGACTTTAACCTAGGTGAAAACTCAGCATAATTACCGAGTTCATATGTAACAGGTGGGCGCGGCCCAACTATGGACATCGTCCCCCAAAGTACATTCCAAAGTTGGGGCAACTCATCTAGACTGGTGACACGCAACACTCTCCCGATCTTGGTTATTCTTGGATCATCTTCATAACTAAATAATCCAGTGCCCACTTCTTCTGCATCTTTAACCATTGTTCTAAACTTTCGCATAAGGAAATAAGCCCCATCTTTCCCTATTCTTTCTTGAGAGAAAATAACTCCGCCTTTAGAGTCAACTTTGATAAGAAGCGAAATCAATAGTAGCAGAGGAGAAAGTAAAACAATGGCAACAATACTTATACAAATATCCATCAGCCTCTTCATCACACTATTTATACTCATAGACCAGGCCACCTTATAGATCATTTACTGACGTAATCCAATCAGCACCATCTTGATTCGAACCATCAACAAGTCCGAAATAAAAATCTGATAACTGCTTTGTTATCTTCCCTACACTGCCACTTCCAATGGATATTCGATCAATTGATGTCACCGGAGTAAGCTCGGCAGCACTACCACACAAAAAAACCTCCTCGGCTAGATATAATTCAGTTCGATCAATATCTCTAATCTCAACCGTGAGCGACAGACTCTCACTTAGCTCAATTAAGGTATCTCGAGTTATGCTCTCAAGAATTGAACTTGTTACAGTTGGAGTAACCAGCACTCCATTTTTTACCATAAACAAGCAAGCACCAGCCCCTTCTGATACTTTTCGATTAGCTCCCAAAAAGATCGGTAAATCATAACCATTCCTAACAGCTTCAAGGTGTGCGTATCTTCCATTCATATAATTTGCACCAGCTTTAACTCTAGGGGGTAACGCGCTGTCAGCTATACGCTCCCAAGTGGAAATACATGCCGAGCGCCCAGAGGAATCAGATAATATATTTCTAGCCTTTTGAATGGGTGCAATAAACATATCAACAGGATCACTAGAATGCCAAGACCCCTCGCCCCCTATAAATATCGTTATTCGAAGTGCAATGTCACATCGATAATTATTCGCAACACACACATCTTTAATTGCCTGGCGGATATATGCATTATCATAAGGTAATGTTATTCCTATTAGCTTGCAAGATTCCTCAAGTCGTTTCAAATGTTCATCTAATCGAAAAGCATATAACATTGACGTGTCGCCATTCCAATAACACCTCACACCTTCAAAAACATTCAGTCCAAACTGAGCGGTAGGTGACAGTGCAGGTACCATCGCCTTATTTGCTGGAATGATTTTGCCACAAAACCAAATCGCCCTAGAACTATCGCATGTCGTCATCCCAAAATCCCCCTGAGATAATGATTATAAACTCCTCTGAACGCATATCTAAATAATATGGACAATCTCGAAACAAAAGGAATTGAATTGATCTTTAAAACCCTATAGAGGTATTTTGCCTGCACAAGCTTATTCTTAGTACTTCCACCTCTAGAATAAACGACCAAGCCTTCATTAATTGAGCTAAAACTGAAGTCATCTTTAATGGCGAGCCTGTACCAAAAATCAATATCCTGAGAAAACCTTATATCACGAAATCTATCGTGCCCCAGTAATGCCTGACTAATCACAACTGTTGAGGTGCCTATACCCAGCTTTGAAAATACCTGAATTGCATCACCGACGTCAGAAGCAGGCTCTATAGTTATGTTTGAATCTTCAAAGTTATACCCTGAACAAACAAAACTCCGCCCATTTTCTAGCAACGCTAATTGTTTAGACATTTTATGTTCTAACCAATAATCATCTGCATCTAGAAAAGCAATGTATTTTCCTTTCGCTATATCTAACCCAGTGTTACGAGCGCCTCCTGGGCCGGAAACATAGTTATTAGCGACTATGGTGACAAGATCAAGATGTTCACTCAAAATAGCTGCTGATATTTCTGCGTTGTCGAACCCCCCGTCATTTGAAATTATTACTTCAAAAGAAACATCTAGAGTAACATCCAACTTTTGATCTAACACAGAACGAACAGCTCGATCTATCAAATTTATTTCATTATAAAAAGGTATTACTACAGATATTAACATCGGCCACACCTCCAACTTTCAAATAACACATAAAAACTGCACCCACTATACGACCACAAAAACACTATCCCCCCCTCCTTCAATCATCCCGTCGCTAAAGCAAAAACACCTTCTTTGAAAGAAAAAAACGACATAGAAACAAAAAGAGAAATGCTATAAACACTGGGTCAATAATATAAAATATGTTAAGTGGTGCCTCAAAAAACGGTAAAATGAAGTAGGGTATGGCCACCATAGACAGTACATTGTAACGCACACCATTTTCAACATGATAAGAAATCGTTTTAGCTATGCAAACATGTAGTAAAGGAAGCATTATCACACCAAATGGAAAAATAGGCATATAAAACATAGATGCCAGGGGCCCAGGAGAAGCTCCAGCCCTTGCTATATAACCTTGAAAAACCGTAAGGAAATTCGATCGATTGACAGTATTAATCAAACCCGTCTCAAAATTCAATCCAGGTAATATCAATCCAAGTCGATTCATAACTGTATTTATAAAACCCTGAAAAGCATTAAAACTAGGAGTAGGATCAAAGATACAACAATCAAACAAAGTCGCCAACGAAAAAAGGGAAGAGGATACCCTGGCTACAATAAGCCCTATACTACCAACTAAATATGCCAGCCCCTCTTCTGTAAACAGAAACCCAAAACCAACTTTATTTCCAACACCCATAATAATAACCCCCCCTAGCACAAGTGGGAGTAATAATACCGCACCTAGAGTATAGTATATATTAACGCCTCTAAGCTTCCGCCAATATAGTTCAGGCTTAAACAACAACAACACCAAAAACACCATTGAAAACACCTGCAAAGATGAGTTAAGCGATAGCACTTGGGAAACGAGAAGTACCAATAAAAGCTTACGATTGATTTTTCCAATCGAAAAGCCATTCACCACATGAACAATGCAAAAAAGTATATATATGTATACCATCGGCTGAACAACAAACATTCCTTTTACTAAAAGCCCTGTATTCGCCAATCTATTTGTATGTCTAAATCCTGCATCATAATTAACATAGAAATAGAGGCAACATACAAAATATAGAACTACTAACGCAGCTACCACAAGCATCCCCCAGCGAGCGGGTAGCCTGCGAACCCTTACATAAGGCAATTTATCTAAAAAATAATAGACCATACTAAAAAAGAAAAAATACACAAAAAATGCGAGCAAAAAAGCAGCATAAGGCGAACCTTGATAATGATAGTATTGTTGGAATTCCGCTTCAAAAAATGGATATAAAGCAAGCCCAGGAAAATAAAACACTATCAATATAAGAACAAATGACTTTAATATGAAAACATTCCTATTTTGCATTCTGCCGCCTAACCCAAAACAAACAACAACCGAAGGTAACAAAAAGAAAAACCGGAACTATTTGAAATTCAATATCATTACCCAAGAAAAACAGATAATACGTCAGATAAAACATCAGCAATAAACAAAAAAACAAATTCAACCACAACCGTTTACCAGCCGCATACTGCACAATATAGCCCAACACAACCCTAGAAGACAATATAAAGCTAATCACGAACATTAAGCTAAAACTCACTTCATATACCAAACATACTATTGATGAGAACAGAATCGCCAAGAAAATCTGCAGCAGTAATATACCACCAAAAACTTTCAATCTTGCCTCATCTTCCGCATAAAGTTTTGATTCAAAAAGGAGAAGAGCCTGGCCTATAAAAAGAGTAAGGAAACCACTGGCGATTTGAATATCCGTATACGCAACCATAACTATACTATCGGAATAATTAAGAATCATCGATTGTGTAAGTACAAACACCATAAATGATATAGCACCGGAGCCAAACTGATAAGATTGAGCCTTATAAAATATCGAGAAAATAGCTTTCCTATATTTTATAACAATTGATATATCGATTTTTTCATAGAGTGTCAAAATAATTAACAATGATAACAATTCTATTAAAATATCTGGCCTAATACCACCAACCTCAACAATAAAAAACAAAGATCCGGAAATACATAACAAAAAATTAACGACTGTATATTTAAATTGCGCCTTCAAATCTTGCCGTGCCACACTCAACGCCAGCCTCAATGTAACAAGAGTTAATGCGCACGATGCCACTATATAAAAGCCACGATCAAAATAAGTCTCAAAAAAAAGACCTAATACGGACAATGGAACCAACAACAAATATAAAAAATCTTCAGAGACATTAACTAATCTATGCCTATTATTGTAATGGTGCACCCTCAATGCAGCCCGACTTCCTAGCTGTAACACAAAACTAACCAATACAACTACACTTTGAAAATCCAATATTTTGGGCAGCAATGATTCATCACCATTCAATCTAGCCAAAACGAGACCGACAGAAAAACCTAGCGAGCTCAATATCAACAAAAAAAAAGCTTTGAATTTTCTTACAAAAAAACTACTGCTATACTTCGCCACCAAAATTTACTGCCTCAGTTTTTGAAAGTGAGGGGGTATATCTCCATGCCAAAAATAGCAAAACAAAACATACCTAACGCCCCCCGAGAGGGGCTTTCCGCGATGCACCCCCTTCGTATCAGCAAAAACCAAACTTCCAGCCTTTCCTATGACAGATGAAATCTCACTACCTGTTTCTAATAGATACCGATCTATTTCTTCGTCCGTAAAACGATATTGTCCTGGTTTAAAAACACCTCTGACATAGCACTTTATCACTTCCCATTTACGTTGAGACCTCTTAACGAATTGAAATGGACCGTTCTCTTCCTCTACATCATTCAAATAACATATAGCTTTAAATTGATGCGTGACTGGCGAATCTCGATGCCACCCCCCTCCCGAACCCTTATTATTGTCCTTACAATTGATACGTGCAGCAAGCAACATGCCGGAAGGGGATGTCGTACCTGTGCAAGCGGCTAAGACATCTCTAAAATATGAGGTTTCATAGAAATTTTGGAATTTTTCATCTATATCATTGATAAAATAAACCCGTTGATCAGCCCCCGCCTCGTCAACCCATACGTTGCCCCCTCCTCCGTCAATATGAAAATCAATTGCCTCTCGAAACCCTTCGCATTCTTCTTTAGATAAAAAGTCAGGCCTAACATATAGCCCTTCCTTTTTCAAAGCCTGTGATTCAACATGAACCTCAGGCTTATTTCCAGCCTTGATAATCCGGAACTTCCTCAACATAAGTTCCGCAATTTCTTTTAAGATTGAAATTAAAAAAGCCATTCTAGCCTCCTATTCAGATTATGTCGCCCACAGCATAATCCTCAAAATACTCAAACAATTTGACAATAACCGCCTTCCTTTCCATCAAATCGGACTCGTCAGGCCTAAACAAAAAAACCTTTGTTCCTTCATATATTTTGGACATACTAAATACCGCAGTTGAAACAACAGTTGATATTGTTACCGGATTGATATCAAGCTCTGCCCCTACAAGCTCAATGGGATAATTTAGCCGTTTAATTGTTATAGAAAATCTCTCACCAATCTCCTTTAAGTTCTCTGAAGCTTCACCTCGATGGGCTATATACACCACCTCATCACCCCCTGAGCACCTCAAGTTATCTAACATTTTCTCAAGCAAACCAAAATATGCCTCTTTACTACAAATACCCTCTTCAACCAGCTTTCCCCCAACCACAATATTAACGTCTTTTTTCGCATCTACGTTCAAAAACTCCCTTAATGATATAAAATCATTTTTAATTCCATTTTTTATTTTGGATGAAAACAAACTAAAACGCGTATATATACTATTTTCATGCTCGTCAAATAGTGTAGCGACACCATCATCGAACAAAACCACCTTTGCTGTAGGTACTACATACCGGTATGCTTTAAAAACAATTGAATTTGCATCTCCGATAAAAACATGGCTTGCATTTAGAAATGGAAAAAAAAGCAATGCCAGCCCAACACATACTTTAAAACGATTACTCATATCAAAAGTACTTACAGAATCAATCTCAAACAATTTAATCAACTCTGTAAGTTGCCTGTCATTTTCCACACTTCCATTTAATCTAACTATAAGATGATAGTTTTGCACATCAAACAATGTTTTATATTCATAAAACTGCAACAGCTGAAATGGTGAATCAACATAAAATACACTTTTTTTATTTTTGTAAATATTCAACATTTATAGCCTTCTGTCTAAATTCATCGCAAAACTATCACTTTAAATTGATCCAATTCACGCTGCACAATCAGAAAAGGGGAATATGGAGAGTCCATGCAATAGCTATTCATATATCATACTTTCAGGGCCGCATTGATGCGACATCAGATAATAAGTTATATCTTCACATCTTCCATCTTGACTGGTGAAAACGCTTCTATTCGTTTATTTACGCTTACACCTATCAGTTGTTTCAACCATTTAGGCGGCAAACCATACCCAGGCCTTACACTCCGAATTGCATCTTGAGTAATAACATCCCCAGCATTTAACGACCTCACGAAATATAAGGATCTTCGAAACTGTACGTTTCCTTTTTCACTAGACTTTTGTCCATAGTCCACACTTCCCATAGCCTCCCATGCAGTTTTTGTATCTTTACAAAGAGCAGTCAATTCAACGGGTTCTATAGAAAAGCTATCATCAGGCCCTCCGCCTTTTCGATTAAGCGTAAAATGTTTCTCAATAATAGCAGCCCCTAACCCAATACTTGTTATTGCTGTTGCATTATCAATTGTATGATCAGATAGCCCAGTAACCAAACCAAACCTCTCTACCATATCACCAATTGTACGTAAGTTATAATCTCCGGGAGGAGCTGGGTAGCCACTCACACAGTGCAATAATGCCAACTCTCTGCAACCAGCACCTCTCGCCGCATCTACAGCTTCTTGAATCTCTTGCTCATTAGCCATACCAGTGGAAATTATCATTGGTTTCCCAGTGCTTGCAACATACTCTATCAAGGGTAAGTCAATCGCCTCAAAAGAAGCGATTTTATATGCTGGAGCATTCAAGTCCTCCAAAAGATCTACAGCAGTAGTATCAAATGGAGAGCTAAAAATGGTTATACCTAATGATCTAGCATGCTCAAAAAGAGGTTTATGCCATTCCCAGGGGGTATGTGCCTCCTGATATAGGTCATATAAAGTCCGGCCATCCCATAATCCCCCCCTTATGCGAAAATCATCTTTATCACAATTTAAAGTAATGGTATCAGGCCTGTATGTTTGAAGTTTAACTGCATCAGCCCCCGCCCCCTTAGCTCGAGTAATTATGTCCAATGCTTTATCAAGCTCACCATTATGATTAGCCGAAAGCTCTGCAATAATATATGGCTTATACGCTGAACCGATCTTACGCCCATTAATCGTTATCATTTTCATTTGGTTCAACCTTCCTTAATTCAATTGTATATTTATATCCATGCTGATAGAAAAAAGCTGGATACCTGTCAGGATCCATGACCCGAATTGTATTAAAAAGCTCTTCCAGTGTTTTTGTAGGATCTATTCGACTATCGCTCGGACTCCGTTTCCGATAATAAGTTAAACCACTCAGTTTAGACTGTGGCACTCCTACTATATTTGTTTCTGCTAAAACCAACGCCTCATCCATCAAGGACATTTCCGTCTCAAAAAGCGTCTTATGAATTTCACTATTTAAATGATGCGGCGGGACTTCGAAGCTCTTTTTAGACCAAATTGCTCCTGTGTCAACGCTATCCTCCGCCTCTAACAGACTTACAGTAACCTCTTCATCACCCTCCAAAAGCCCCCATATGTAAGGACTCCATCCTCGTCCTTCAGGTAAATCGCTAGCATGAATCACTAACGAGTGCATATAAAGGTCGCGTAAAGGCTTTGATATAATCTGGCCACATGAAATTAAGAAAAGAATATCGCCACCGACCAACTCACTCTTATCTCTACACATTTTGATTTCATGCGTTGAACTATGTTTGTTTACCCACTGCGATATCCATAGATTAATCGGATGTTCCGCACTGTCGCAAAGGATACTAATTTCCAAAACTCTCTCCAAATGCCATTTTTTCAACTACTAACGTTGAACCTATACCGTTTGTTAATTTTGCTGCATTTCTAGAGTAACTGGCTAATTTCCCAGGGTCATCTACGATAGTATCGACGATATCTTGAAAATTATTTTTCCAATTAGGGGTTTGAGTGTGACATATGTAGATTACCGCTTTAGCATCATGTAACCCTTGAGATATTGACAACTGATTATCGGCCAACGAAAATGCCAATGTCGTTAACCCAAGGCAACAACGCTCCCAAGATGTACTACCTGCTGCACCTATAGCCAAATCAGTATCAGCCATAATTTTCGCCATATTGGTAACATTTACTAAAACCTCAGTAATCCATGGCATATCCGCAGCTTGATCCCTAACTCTAGCCCGCCAAGGTGCATTTTCTCCCATCACTACAGATATCCTACAATTTTTTGGAAGATTGCACTTGATCAACCCGTCCAATACCTGCCCTGACATGTCATCTTTATCAATCCCTCCCATACTGACAAGTACGTTGCGTAACTTGGGGGGGGCCCTGCGCGCCATGCTAAACTCGCGTAGCTCAGCAAATTCAGGTCTCAGAAGAGCAAAACGGGGACCGATCAAGCATATACAATGCAAAGGGACTAGGTCAGTGTAATCACTCTCTGATCTCCCCAAATTTTGATCTAACAATAGTTCGCAACAATGAGAGCGATCAGCAATGTCATCAATTACCATTAATCGACACCCCTTTGGCCTCACGACCTCCTCCCAATGCACATCTAAAGCATAATGATCTACGACCAACCAATCCGGTCTCATTTCTTCCATAATCAAACTAGACTGCTGCGCATCATCTCGCCAGGAACAGCCAAGCCAAGATGAATGAGCAAGACACGAATCATCAATGGATGTGTTCAATCCTGCAATATTTGTTGGCAATAAATGAGACTTATAACCTTTACTTTTAATAAAGTCATTAAGATTGCCATTATGGTCACGCATGATAAAAAAACATTCATGCCCCTCTCTGACAAGGTGATCAGCCAATGTAACACATCGCATGACATGCCCTGTTCCAATCTGTATAGATGCATCTACACGAAAAGCTACCAACATGTCCAACCACCATCCACAACTACATTGGCACCGTTCACATAACTTGCAGCGCCTGACATTAAAAATACGACAGGTCCCTTTAACTCATTAGCCAGCCCAATTCTTTCCATGGGTACTTTTGATGCTAAAATACTCACAAAATCAGAAGCATCCTGTTGGACTTTAAGAGACGGAAATGGGCCTGGTGAAATTGCGTTAATTCTAATTCCTTCCCGCCCAAATTCGCATGCAGCATATTTTGTCCATTGAATCAAAGCAGCTTTAGCAGCCCCATAAAATGGAGGGTTGGCATTTTTTTTGTCAGCATAAATGCGCTGATCTGGGCTCACAACCCCATACATAGACGCTACATTTACGACTGAGGCCTCTCCTGTTAACTCGACCGATCTGCGCAAAGCAGGTAAAGCCGCATTTAATACAGTGTGGCTTGCAATCATTGTAACTTCATAGCTCGCTCTATAGCTATCACCATTAGATGTCTCAACTGCTCCAGATACACCCGAGTACGCATTATTGATTAGACCATGCAATGGTTCGTTTCCATATGCATCAAAATATTTTTCCACTGCTTTTGAGTCAGTAATATCAAAGACCGCCGACTGAGCAGAGAGTCCGTCATTGAGCAATTTTTTCACCAACTCATCTACTTGGGCAAGACTACGGCCATTTACGAGAACTGTCGCTCCAGCCTCACACAGACCGCGTACCATGGATGTGCCGAGGTATCCAGTTGCTCCGGTTATAAGTATGCACTTATCCGTTAGCGTAAATAGATTATTCGATTCAGACATAAGTGTACTTATAACCTCCAAAGTGAGGGGTTTAACGTATTTTCACTAAGAATTGGGCGATGTTGTTCAATATGAGCCATCTGGTCAACAGTTAGTGCTGCAACATTAAACTTACTCAAGCTATCCATAAGTTGGCTATGGGTTTCAATACCAACAACAACTCCATCAATCCAACTTTTAGCGGCAACATAAGCTAAACATAATGATTGAATATCCAAGCCCAAACTATTAGCTTCTTTATCCAGCCAATCAACGACCTTTTTAGGTTCAGTACAATTTGCTTTATTCCAAAGCTCATGCGACTTACTTAAAAGTAACCCTTGAAGATAGGTGCTACGCACATGCACAATCAGATTTCGCTTATCACGAGCGTGCTTAATCTTAGGGATCAATTCAAGCCAACGGTGATCAAGTAGGTTAAAAGGCAACTGAACAAACGACACCAACTCACTATCCAATACCACCTTTAACTCTTCAGGGCTTTGAACAGACACCCCTACTCGCTTAATTAAACCTTGATTTCGAAAACCCAAAAGGCAATCGATAACAGCACCACCCCATGCGGTCAAATGAGCTGCCCGATGTAGCATTAATACCTCAAGGGATTCTTGTTTTAATGCGTAGCATGAGTGGAATATACTTTTCTGAACCGATGCTTTAACAAGCTGCTTGCTACTGTCTTTACTTAATTCATCCAATGGAGAAAGTTTTGTGACTACACAAACTCGTGATCCCCAGCCCTTCGTCAGAGCTTTACCAACTACGTCTTCACTTTTTCCATATGCACGGGCCGAGTCAATCCATTCAACACCATGAATAATCGCCGTTTTTATAATTTCTTCTGCTTCACCTTGACTTGGTATTCCTGATGTATTCGATATACCATAATCCAGCCCTAACTGTGCAGTACCGAGAATAAATTTCCGCGCAGATCTGCCGGTTGTCGGTTGAGATGATCGCCCCTTTAATCGTTCCACTAATGCCAAAAAACCTACATTTTCTGGCTCAGCTACCCCCCTAAAAACGGAACTCATATTCAGGTAATCATCAAAAGTATCAACTGTACATCTAAAATGCCCCATATTGAAATTTCTGTAGGCAGTAAAATAGCTTCTTCCAAAACGATTGATTACCAAAGGAGTTACATGCTCTCGATCATATTGTGAATTGGTTTGTTGATGAGCATATCTAAGATGGCCAAGCCTAGTTACCTCCGCGGTCAATCCATATGGCAAACCCGACTCATCACCCATACAGCATAAATACCCTTTGTCTTCAACCAAAAAAGCTTCAACCATTTCATCTACAAACGCTCCATCTGGAAAAACATTATCTCCAGTAAGGCGAACGACTATTTGATCATCGTCCATTCCACTGAGAGCTTTGACAAAGCGCTCCAATGTATTTTCAAGACTCCCTCTGAAATATTCGACCTCACAGCGAGCCAACTCATCGCATAAAGTATCGTCTGATTCTTGATTGGAAGTCACTACTAAAACACGTCGGCCTGAATTGGCGGCCCTGCGTGCGGCCAGAACAACCAGCGGCAACCCATTTATAGGCAGCAACACCTTTCCCGGCAATCTCGACGAATTCGTTCTTGCCTGAAGTACAACTGTCACCCCCATACAACATCACTCTCAATTGCCTTCGCAAGGGCAAGAACAACATCCCTCTGCTGCTCTAGTGTCAACAAAGGGTACATAGGCAAACTAATTGCCTCTGTGTAATAGGATTCTGCATTTGGAAAATCCCCTACTTTGAACCCCATCTTCTGATAGTATGGCTGCGTGTGAACTGGGATATAATGCAAATTAACACCAATTCCCAGCGCTCTTAATTCTTCAAATACTTCTTTGTGAGTCTTATTAATAGCATTTAGCTTCAATCGAATAACATAAAGGTGCAACCCTGAGTAGCTATCAGAGTGTTGCCATGGCAGAGTTATGGGTAAAACTTTAAGCAATTCGTTATAACGATCTGCAATCTGGTGTCGACAAGATACAAAATGATCCAATCTATCCATCTGAGATATACCCAGCGCTGCTTGTAGCTCTGTCATTCTGTAGTTATAACCCAGCTCGATTTGCTGGTAATACCAAGAGCCATCCGGCTCTCCAATCATGAGGGCTGGGTCACGAGTAATACCATGACTACGATAAAGAGACATCTTCTCGGCTAGTAAATCACTGTTAGTTAATGCCATCCCACCTTCAGCCGTCGTAATAATCTTAACCGGGTGAAAACTAAACACGGTAATGTCACTATATCGACCAGCACCAATAAATTCGTCTCTATACTTACCACCAATCGCATGAGAGGCATCTTCAATTATACTAAATCTGAAGCGTTTACTTAATGCTCGGATCGCAAACATATCACAAGGTTGACCGCATAAATGCACAACAACAACAACTTTCGGGAGTTTCCCGTCCAGTTCTGCTTGATTGAGTTTTCGCTCTAACGATTCTGGGCAAATATTGTAACTACGAGAATCAATATCAACAAAGTCAACCTTTGCTCCGCAATATAACCCGCAATTTGCAGAAGCAACAAAAGTGATAGGCGTAGTCCAAAGCCAATCCCCCTTTCCAATGCCAAGTGCAAGACACGCAATATGAAGTGCTGATGTTGCACTATTAACCGCAAGCGCATGACTAGCCCCAACATGCTCAGCAACTACTTTTTCAAATCGAGGAACCATTGGCCCCTGAGTCAAAAAGTCAGATTTTAAAACATCAATGACAGCATCAATATCATTCTGACTAATATCTTGGCGTCCATAAGGGATCATGAATTTAAATGCTCCCTATTTTTTCATGATTTATTTCAAGCCAAGTCTGCAGGTCATCATCACTCATCCACTCAGGATTATTATCACTCGCGTAAACAAATCCCTCTGGCACCTTCACTCCGTCTTTAATACGATTTTGATCTGTGGCCCAATTATTAATTGTTGGTAAGATTTTGAAGTGTTCAGAATATTCATATGTATAATATGCATCCTCTGCACTAATCATTTCTTCATGTAATTTTTCACCAGGTCGAATGCCTATCACTTCCTGTTTCGCTAACGGTGCAACAACTCTAGCTAAATCAGTCATTTTCATAGAAGGGATTTTTTTAACGTAAATCTCTCCTCCTTCCATATCATCAAAAGCATGCCATACCAATTCAACTCCCTCCTCCAATGAAATCATAAAACGTGTCATACGTTCATCAGTAATTGGTAAAACCCCTTTGTCTTTAATAGACATAAAGAACGGGATAACAGACCCCCTAGAGCCCATTACATTGCCGTAGCGAACCACAGAAAAGCGGCTCCCGTGTCCACCGGCATATGAGTTTCCTGCAACAAATAGTTTATCCGAAGCCAATTTCGTAGCACCGTATAAATTTATAGGGCTACTTGCCTTATCTGTTGATAATGCAACAACCCCCTTGACGCCTTTGTCTATGCAGGCATCTATTAGATTCATAGCACCATTAATGTTTGTTTTCACGCATTCGAAAGGATTATATTCGGCGGTCGGTACTATTTTTGTTGCTGCTGCGTGAACAACATAATCAACATCATCCAACGCTCGATACAAGCGATCTTTATCGCGAACATCACCAATAAAAAAGCGGACGCGAGAGTCACCGTCAAATTTCTTTGCCATCTCCCACTGTTTCATTTCATCTCGCGAAAAAATTATGATTTTCTTCGGGTTATACTTATCCAATGTCATAGGAACAAATGTATTGCCGAATGACCCTGTACCACCTGTAACCAAAATAGTTTTATTTTCAAACATACCAACACTCCCAAAACAAGTCATCCCCAAGAAGATTGACTACGTCACTATTCAACTTAAATATCCCGAATTTCAAAGCTTACAATAACTATATAAATACAGAGCTGCCATTCTTTACTCTAACCCTTGCTTTTCCCAAGATAGAATCGTACAAGTGTAAAAAACACACTCAAAAAACCACCCATCACAATACCAAACACAACAATCAAAATTCGTTTTGGTTTATGTTTTACAGCAGGAACCTTAGCAGGGCTTAATGTTTTAAAAACATACTCACTCGTAATCTCAGCAAGCATAAGCGTCTTTGCTTGTTCTTCTATTAGTTGGTAAAAAATTGTTTGCATTTCCGCAATACTAGTTCTGTTAACTTGCTCTTTTAGGTAAGCAATACTGTCCATTGCTTCCCTTTTGTCTTCTGCTTGAATATGTTGATTAATTGCATTTACCAAAAGATCAACCCATTCCTTTGCTACAAAAGGAGAGTAGTGCTCCACCGATAGTGATATAAGTCCAGTTTTCTGATCTTGGTTTATATTAATTCTATTTTTTATTCTTCCAAATAACTCCCAGCTTGTAGGAGCGGAGGTTTCTTTAGTTTCGGAATCAAAGTTTCTTACCCAACGAGATGTTTCTTCATCATATAGCTTATCATCAAGAATCAGAGTGTTCTTTGCTTTATTCCAACCTTTAACTGCAAAGACTTCTACTTCCAAATGATTATTATTAATAAAATTTTCTAAAAAGCCCCATGTCTTTATCAGCTCCATCGCTACGACCGACTTATCGCCTCCGTTCGCCCCTCCCAAACTAACCCCAGCCAGAGACGCCAAACCACCAAATTGCCCAGCCAATGACGATAACGATGATGTGTTAGAAATCGAAGCTGGCGCTAAAATAGCTGTCGCTTGGTATATATCAGGCTTAGAAAGCGCATAAAAAATTGCTGCAGCAGTGAAAATGCTCGTCACCCCGAGAATAAGCAATTTACCTCTCCAAACAACCAACCACAACTCTAAAAAATCGACTTCTTCTGCAGATGAGTCTACCGCTAACGTCTCGCTCATTAAAAAACCCCAACAGTATTTAGTGCTGCAACAGTTGTCGCTAACTGGAACAAAATTTGACTAACACTAGACCAATACACCATGGGACTTGCTGAATATACATCATACGGAACAATAACCGTATCCCCTGGGCCTACCTCGGTATTATGCTTCACAAACCAGCCGTTTTTAACTGCAGCTACTTGGCCATTCGCCCGAATCACATAGATTCGACCATCGTCTGCTCGAGAAGAGTAACCGCCACTAATATCGATATAATCAAACACATCACTATCTTTGTCATAAACATGGGAAGTCGGAAACTGAATTTCCCCTAAAACAGAAACCTCTGGGTTTTTCGGAGGAATGATCAATTGATCTTTATCTTTTAGCTCAATATTAAATGCGGTTAAACCGTCAATTGAAGCTTTATTTCCTATAATACCTGGCAAGTCAATTACTAAACGCCCCATTGCTTTTGCGTCAACTAATTGAGATAACAACGTGCCGCCCATAGCTTCGCTTTCTTTTTTTCCATTCGCGCTTTGGGAAGACTCCAGTTTTAACTCTGCAACATCACGTTCAAGCTGCCGCTTGAAACGTTGAAGTTGCTCTTGCTCTCTTTTTCTTAGACCTTCTCTCAAAAATATTGCAGCGTATGGTTCCGCATATTCAGTCAAACCACCAGCTCGAGATACCAAATCAGAAATAGTATCTCCTTTATAAATAGGATACACACCGGGAAAGTTAACTTCACCTTTAATGCTAACCGTTTCTTTCTCATTCCAATTTGGAATTCGCTTAATATATAACTGATCCCGTGATGCTAGCAGCGTATTTACGCCACCGTCCTTTGCAGTCAAATCAAGCGCCAATCTCTCAAATGTTTGAAATTGATTCTCATTTGTATCCAGTCGAGTTATTTCTGCAGCTAAACCAAAAGCCTGTTCCTTAAACCCACCTGCAAGTGAAATTAAATTCTTAACAGTCATTTGCGGAATCAGTGGGTACGTTCCGGGTGACTTCACGTACCCTGACACACTGATAACATTTAAGTCCTCTTTTTTATCGGCTTGTTGCTGTAAACGCGCAATAACATATGCCAATGTCTTTGCACGATTTTCATTCAAACCAAATAGAATCAATTCATCCTTTGGTGAAACAACTCTTTTCAAGTCATCTTTCGTTAACGAAATAAATTCGACGCTTGTTTTGCCTGTAACCGGCGTCTGGTGCACTAAAACAGCCATATTCACGTCAGTTTCTGGCCGGTATGAACGGGCAGCCTGCAAAAGTCCAGCTACAGTCATGCCTTTATATATAGGGTATTCACCGGGAATATAAACATTGCCTTTCACTATCGCGGTGTTTGCGTATTCCCCTGCTTTCACCTGAAATTTAATCTGATTATTTATCGCAGCTATCACTTCACCACGCTTATTGCTGACATCAAAAACCCAAAGAGTATCTCTTGGCTTTAATCTAATATTCGCCGCTGATTGAGGCTGCTGAATCGCCCGACCCAAATCAACCTTAATAACTTCAATGTCTCGATTGGGTTGTTTTTCTCGCTTGATCAATGCGTAATGTAAATCAGGGTTCGGTAATAAATTTTGAATAGAGGGCAATAAATCAGAAACACGCAAACCCTTCTTCCAAGCAAAACCACCAGGGCGCTTTACGTGCCCCTTCAATACAACAGTATTCTCAACAGTATCCAATACCGAAAACACTTGAATAACGTCGGCATCTCTTACTTTACTGTTTTTGCCGTTAGCTTTAGTCAGGTTCACATCAACAACTGTTCGAATACCTTTTGATCCAATTCGCTCAATTCGAGATACAGATGGGTAAGCAGTCGGTAGAAAACCACCTGCCAATTGAATCAGGTCACTTACTGTATTACCACTGGCCCGAGCTTTCAGCTCATAGATGGCAGGACGCTTCACCTCACCTGCAACACCTACCGTCTGACCAATAGGTGGAATAAAAATCACGTCCCCTGGCAACAACCGCTGGTCTTTACTCGTATCCCCATTTAACAGCAGGTCATATAAATCAAATTCACCAACAAGCGTTCCTTTGCGTTTTAACTGGATGTGGCGCAATGATCCTACTTTGGTAATTCCTCCGCTTGAAAACAATGCATTGGTAATCGTCGATAGTGCACTAACCGTATAAGAACCCGGTCTGTATGCCTCACCCAGTACAAAAATACGTATAGAGCGCAGCGCCCCCATCGTTACCGTAGCTTTCACACCGATCATCTGCTGATTAACTGAGTTTTTGACATGAGCCTTAAGCTCACTGAACATCATGCCGGATACGTGCATAGGGCCTAGCTGTGGGAACGCAATAACACCCTCACGGTTGACACTTAATTCATGTGTCGCGTTGTCTTTACCGTACAATTGGACAATAACGCTATCACCTGGGCCTACAACATAATCAGAAGAGACCGGTATGTCTGTAGCAGGGGCAAAAGTTGTTGGAGTACCTGCAAATAAATCATAGCCATATTGCTTCAAAGCTTTAGCGGCTTTTTCTACTTTCTTCTCGCTAACAACCACTTGGCTATTAGCATTCTCTTGGATTGCGGTATCTTTTGCTGCGACTGGTTTGCGAGGTTTTACCGTTTCAAGAGCCTGAACCGGCGCAGAAGCAGCTCTACCAGCCCCTCCTCCCAAATCCACCCCAAATTGCTTTGCCAATCGATTACGTTCGGCAGCAGGCATCTGTTTAAACATTTCAATTTGTTGAGGTGTTGGTGAAATTGCATTCGCAGAAAGAGGATGTCCAAACAGGACAAACAAAAAACAAACAAACAGCCGCTTTGATGCGGCTACCCTGAACAGGGTATTCAATACGTGGGTTGTCATATAACGTGTTCAGCTTGGTCAAATAGTAATAAGGGCGATACCAATGAAGTATCACCACATGCCTATTGCCGTATCAGGCATTTCCCCAAAACATCGATGAAAACTACCGTCTTTGCGGCTTAACGTTTATATCTATCAAATGTTTTAATTTGTAACTTTATGTAGTTAAGTAACCTAGCTGAGTATCGACCTGAAAATTGATTCCTGCAAGTTTTTTATTGAGTTTTCAGATAGATACGTTGTTTAGGCATACAGCTTAACTAATTAGACGAAATAATGGCAGCTACAGACGGGCGTCCACATCATCAGCATCAAATAAATACTTGATGTCATAAAACACACTCGCATCGACTTTACCAAGGGCCCGAATCGCTCCCGCTCCAGCATCTTTAAACTGCCTATGTGCAACCGCAATTACCATTGCGTCATAATGATTCGCTTTCGGCGCTTCTACAAGTTGAAGGCCATACTCATGGATAGCATCTGCTTCATTCACCCATGGGTCATGCACATCAACACAGGCACCGTAGCTTTTTAGCTCATCAATAATATCTACAACCTTAGTGTTCCGAATATCTGGGCAATTCTCTTTGAATGAAAGCCCCAGGATTAACACTTTTGATTGCCCAACATGGATCTGCTTTTTCAGCATCAACTTCACTAACTGAGATGCGATATACTCTCCCATCCCATCGTTGAGCCGCCTCCCTGCTAGAATGATTTCCGGTCTGTAACCAATTTCTTCAGCTTTATGCGTTAAATAATACGGATCCACACCAATACAATGACCACCAACCAACCCAGGGCGAAACGGTAAAAAGTTCCATTTGGTACCCGCAGCTTTCAACACGGCTTCAGTGTCGATATTTAACCGATCAAAAATAAGGGCCAATTCATTGACTAGCGCGATATTTACATCCCTTTGGGTATTCTCAATAACCTTTGCTGCTTCCGCCACTTTAATTGAGCTGGCTTTGTGTGTTCCCGCTTCAATAACACTGAGATAAAGCTGGTCAATAAATTCCGCTATTTCTGGCGTTGACCCTGAAGTCACCTTTAAAATATTGGTCACTCGATGCGTCTTATCGCCAGGGTTAATGCGTTCGGGGCTATAGCCTACATAGAACTCTTCGTTAAAGCGTAAACCAGAGGTTTTTTCTAGCAGAGGCACGCACACTTCCTCCGTTGCCCCAGGGTAGACAGTTGACTCATAAACAACCACATCCCCTTTAGATAAAACCTTACCCAACATTTCACTGGCTTTTACAAGAGGAGTCAAATCGGGGCGTTTATGGTGGTCTATTGGGGTTGGGACGGTAACAATATAAACATTACAACTAGCAAGCTGTGAAGGATCGCAGCAAAACGATAGGTTCTCAGCCTGTTTTAACTCTTCAGTGGAAACTTCTAGTGTTTTATCAACATCATGAACCAATTCATTTATACGTTCAGCATTAATATCAAAACCCAGTGTCGGTATTTTCTTCCCAAATTCCGCCGCAAGCGGCAACCCAACATAACCCAACCCAATTACCGCTAGCTTTACATTTTCAATCATCAAAAAAGACCAACCTTCAAAACACGTTTACATTATGTTCGTCAGTATTGGCCTTAGGGTTAAAACACGCAAGTTTTTTAGTGGTTTTCCAGACAGATAGCACCTGTTTGTAAAGTCTTGAAAAATGAATTACTCCGCCTCTTTCACTACCACATTAGCAACGATATCATCCGCTGGTTTAACTGCGGTTTCTTCTGGAGAAACCTCAAGTTGTTCGATTAACATCTCTATACCATTTTTCTTAATCTCTTCAGCACTGGCAGACTTGAAGCTTTGCAGCACACTAATACCTTCAACAATCACATCATACACTTGCCATTGATGTGTTTTCTTATTTTGGTACAGTTTATAGTCAATCAAGTAAGAGCTTGCTCCGCTCAGTTCTTTAACCGCACTTTTAACCAAAACAAGATTGCCTTTTTTATTACGTCGCTCACCCGTCACCTTTAATACATAACTCTTACTCGGGTCATACTGAGACACCATCGCTAAACTGACACGCTCTTTAAACGCTTTGGTATAACGCTCTTGCTGATCTTCGCTGATCTTCTTCCAATGCTTACCTAATACTTTCTTGGCCATTTTATCAAATGCTACATAAGGGGCTAGCACTTCATTGCCTAGAGCTAACAAATAACCCCGATCTGCTTCGATTTTTTCCCTATCAGCCTGAAGCTTTTCATTCATTTCATTGAATAAATTTTCAACTAACGTACCTGGGGGCACTTCATCAGCCGCTTGAACAACACCCGCCAGAGATACTATCCAGCCGAGCAAAACCGCGACTAACACACGAGGTAAAAAACGATGATTATTCACATTAAAACTCCCTATTCATAATAAGCCGCATTGTACACATTCCAATCATTCGATGCGAATCACATTATTGGAATGGTATTTTTCACATATGACCTTAAGTGGAGCTTAGGGTACAAATAAGGCCATACAGATTGCTCTATATAGCCCTATAATACTACGATACAACGCATATGTGATGCACTAAAACGCGTTATTCGATAACAATAACTGCCTCGTTTTTAGCGACCGTTCCAGCCCCAATACCCTTAACATCTGTCAGTTCATTTAACGTTTTAAACTGCCCATATTGCTCACGATGCGTAACAATTGCCTGAGCTTTCTTTAAGCCGATGCCTTTTAGCGCTGCTGATAATGCTTCCGCATCGGCTGTATTTATATTGACTGCTTGTTGTGTTGAAAGTTGCGTTGAAGATTGTGTTGAAGGTTCAGCGGACTCAGCCATTACTGAACTTGTACTAACCATACTTCCCATAAAAAGCAAAAAAGAAGCAACTACTATCCTTAGGTATGTCATTGTTTGATCTCCATTATGATCATTTTGTAAACTATTATATAAATAGCATTAAAATCATGTGCTTAATGCACAATATAGAGACACTAGGCACACAAGAAAAGTCAGGCTAATGAAGTAATAATCTCATCTAACGCTTTCTGCGGGTATTCTGCTTGTGTTATTGGGCGTCCAATCACCATATAATCAACACCAACTTGTAACGCCTGGGGGGGTGTCATTACCCGACGCTGATCCCCAACATCAGCCCCAACAGGCCGAATTCCCGGTGTAACCAGTGCAAAATCTGACCCTAACTGCATTTTAAGCATTTCAGCTTCTTGTGCCGAACAGACTACGCCATCCAATCCACTGTCTTTTGCCAATCTCGCTAAACGCGAAACCTGCTCTTCTGGGCCAACGCTAACACCGATACCTTTCAAATCATCTGCATCCATGCTGGTCAATACGGTTACCGCTATCAGCAAAGCGCCAGAGCCCGATTGCTCAACAGCCACTCTCGCCGCCTCCATCATACGAGCACCACCGGATGCGTGAACATTCATCATCCACACTCCCATGTCCGCTGCTACACCACAGGCTTTTGCTACGGTATTGGGAATATCATGGTATTTGAGATCCAAGAACACCTCAAACTTCCGCTCATGAAGCGCTTTAAGCACTGCGGGGCCTTCTCGCGTAAATAGCTCCTTGCCCACTTTGACTCTACATTTATTAGGGTCGAGCTGATCAACAAGCTCTAATGCATTACTTAGATAAGGGTAATCCAAAGCAACAATAACCGGGGACATAACAGGAGGAATAGCAGGCGGCACAGCCGTAGAAGAGTTTGTCATAACGTTCACACACTTAATTAATAGTCTTATTTGGTAGGCTTTTACTCTCCTTCCAAACCGTGGATAGGTTTTACTGTACCCCACCCTAAACAACTAGGGCAGTGCCAATGCAGGGCTTTGCCATCAAACCCACAAGTCTTACATTGGTAGATAGGTTTATTGTGAATCATTTGTTGCGTAAATGCTTGTAACAATGCCAAATTTTCCTTGGCGGGGCCTTCTGTATTGGCAAGATGAAAATCAATCAACCGATGAAGGCCTCTTACCGATGGGCGCTTTTTGAGGTATTCCGATAAAACATAGGCCCCTTCATAATCCCCCTCCAGCTGGCGAAGTTTTTCTGAAAGTGCAATAACAATCGATATAGCAGGATGTTGTTCCAGTAGCGTGAATAGGTATTTTATATATTCTCTCGGCTCATTCAGCGCTTCGTAGCTTTTTTCCAACAGTTCTAACGTCTCTGGAGAGTAATCATTATCTTGATGGCGAACTCTTCTTAAGCTTTTAATCGCATCGCTGTATTCACCAGCATCAAACTCAAAGCTCCCTTGCAATAAACTTGCTCGCACACTGTTTTTATCCACTTGCAGCGCTTTCTTCAAATGGCGGCGCGCATCCACTATATCCCCTAATTTATGAGATTTTTCTGCCATTTCGCAATAATAATGGGCTAGCCGGCGTTGTATTTCTGTTTTACCTTTTCCAATGAGCACATTGCCTGTTTCGACGGCTTCATCCCAGGATTTCTCTTGCTCATAAATTGACAACAACAGTTCCAGGCTGCGCACAACATAAACACTATCTTCCGTTACCAATTCTTTTAAAATACGTTCAGCACGGTCTAACAGCCCTGCTTTTAAATAATCTCGAGCTAATTCAAACCGGACGGTGTTTTGCTGTAACTTTGAAAGCGTTGGCCTAGCCAACAGGTCTTGATGAATACGAATGGCGCGATCGACCTCTCCTCTTCTACGGAACAAACTGCCCATCACTAAGTACGTATCCACGGTATCTGGATTCACATCCAGGGTGCGCATAAATACCTCCATCGCCTCATCTTGCTTATCATCTAACAGCAAATTCAAGCCAAGAAAGTATTCTCGTGTTATAGGATCCGCCCCCAAGTGTGCAGGTTTTTTCTTTCTTTCTGCTTTGCCCAAAAACCAACCAATTACAATGGCTAGAAATAATAATGAGCCAACCACTAAGTCCTTCATCTAGGGTGCATCTTTCAGCGATAGGCTTCTAAGATGGTCAAGCTGCTTTTTATAGCTGTCGGCATCTTTGCGCGCCCCGCGAAGCTCTATTGATTGAACAAAAACATAAGTAACACACAGCAACGCACCAAAGACTAATCCTAAAAAGAAGCAATATAGGATCAACCGACCAAGGGGCAACGAAAATGGGCCGTAAAATAACAAATCGATGGCAACAGTAATCCCGTCGTTCGCCATCATAAAGGCACCTCCCACAGCACCAAAAATTAATACTGCAGAAACAATTAACAAAAATTTCAATTTACCCATAAGCCCAACAATACCTAAATAAAACGGACATAAAAAAAAGCGCCATGATGACGCAATCATGCCGCTTTTCTCAAATACAATTCAAGGCTTTTTACAACTATTCAACAGGCTTAGCCATTCGATTGACCGCTTAGTTAGCCATCGGTGGCATCGGGTGTTCATTAACCCGTTCTCTAAGCTCTTTTCCAGGCTTAAAGTGAGGAACATATTTACCGGTTAAATCCACCGACTGCCCTGTTTTTGGGTTACGCCCCACTCGAGGAGAGCGATAGTGCAATGAAAAGCTACCAAAACCGCGGATTTCTATACGCCCGCCAGTCGCCAATGTTTGAGACATTTCCTCAATCATTGTTTTTATCGCCAACTCGACGTCTTTCTGAGAGAGCTGCTGTTGCCGGATGGAAACACGCTCAATCAATTCTGATTTAGTCAAAACTCAACCCTCTTTTGTACTTAACCAATTGAGAACCTTGTATTTATTAAGATAACCTAAGTTTCGAATATAGCAAACTATCCG
>MAAC01009899.1_pt1 | contig 46906 bp, 30 predicted proteins | sample 1115981 | NCBI WGS metagenome assembly MAAC01 (sample SAMN04961126, study PRJNA320927) | seawater metagenome | isolation source: sample BD02T64 sea water enriched with oil for 64 days | place: USA:Gulf of Mexico | collected 2013-07-27 | reverse complement strand
TTCTATAATACGATTCGACGACATAGTTCTAATAACTACCGAAGCCCCAATGATGTTGAACAACAATATTATGAAAAGTGCGCCTAAAATAGTGTCTACTTTTCGTGGGTAACATCAGTGTAAAAATGAATAACGGAATATATAAAACAACACATGCCTTTTACGCCTACACTGTTGCATGCGCTTCAGGGGTTATAGTCAATGGCATCGTTATCTTTCTAATGCATTTATTACTACCTGTGCCAACTAACGAAGAAATAATAATCTTGTATGTAGGGCAGGATGGCGCAGGTTTTTTCATGGGAACTTTAATACTTGGCGCGGTTTTATATAGGTATACAAAAAATTTTAAAATAGTTAAAAGAAACTAACTATCCTATTTAAACAAAAACACCTGGTATCAAGTTTAAACCGCGACCCAGTATTAAGTTTGAACCGCGACAATAGCAGTTAAATCCCATAGTACATTTCCTCTGGTGTTTTATAAGCGTAGCGCTTTCCAGGCCGCCGGTGAGCTTGATCGTTCTGCGGATAACATCAGTGCCAAAAAAATAGAGCTGCCCAGTCACGGAGAGCAATAAGGCTGGCTATCCGACGCTACAATTTACTTTTCGACTTCCCCTCCGACACAAACATTGCATATTCACACTACAGAAGGTTGAATAAGCCCCTCAACAATTAATCTTGCCACTGTGTTAAATCTAGCGCTGGCAAAACGATAACAAAGACGAGGGGAGTAGAGATGCAACCGTTAGAAGGCGTGCGAATTATTGAAGTAACCACCAATGCCTCTGGGCCACTGGCGACCGGTCTGTTGGCCGACCAGGGTGCGGATGTGATCCGGCTGGAGACTATCGATGTCGGTGATCCATCGCGCCATGTGGGTGGAGTGCGCGGTGGTGTGACCGGTTACAACGGGTATATGAATCGCAATAAGCGTTCCATCGCCGTCGATCTAAAGGACGAGGGCGTACGGCCCTATATTCACGATTTGATTAAAACCGCTGACGTGTTTGTGCAGAATTCACGCCCCGGTGCGCTGGAGCGCTCGGGTTATGGCTTTGAGCAGTTGCACAAAATTAATCCCGATCTTATTTACCTATCGATTTCAGGCTTTGGCCCCGATGGCCCCGCGGCCGGTTTGCGGGTTTACGATCCGATTATTCAAGGGGCTTCGGGCTTTGCCTATGCCCAGGGTGTGGGTGGCGATGCCCCCGAGTTAGTAAAGACCATCGCCAGTGACAAGATTGCCGCTTACACCGCCGCTCAGGCGATTTCATCGGCACTGTTTGCCCGTGAGCGGGGCACGGTGGGTGGGCATAAAATTGAGGTGTCGATGCTCGATGCCAGCCTCGCCTTTCTGTGGGCCGATGTGTACTGGAATCACAGTTTTGTGGGTGATGAGGGCTTTCAGCCGAAGCCGCTGATCTCTGAGTTTTATCGTGTGGTGAAAACGGCCGATAGCTATATCACTACCATTATTGTTGGTGATGTTGAGTTTGAGGCTGCCTGTGAGGCCCTCGATATGCCGGAGTTATTAGAAGACTCTCGCTTCAATACCCTGATGGAACGCTTCACCAATTACGGTTTGATGCTCAACGTGATTGAGAAAAAAGCGGTCACTATCACTACCGCCGATTTAGTCGCGCGCATGGAGGCGGCAGGGGTGCCCTGCGGCGCGATTAACACCCCGCGTGTGGCGCATTCGGGTTCCATTATCGAATACGACCACCCCCGTGGCGGCCGTATGCGCCAGGCCCGGCCACCCGCTGTGTTTAACGATGAGCCTGCCGGCGTGCGCCTGCCATCACCGGCATTGGGCGAGCATACCGATGAGCTACTGGGCTCGGTGGGATGTAGTGCTGATGAGTTGGCTAATCTGCGCAAGGCGGGCGTTATTGCCTAGTTGTTATTTGGGGCTAGTTAAAGCATGCCAAGTAAAGGATGGTTTGCATTCATGAACGTAGGAGGCATGGATGCCGACACCGAGCGTACAGGGAGGTATTTACAGCGTGTCATGGGTGCAAACGATGCTTTACTCCTCGCCAATGCAGTAAGCGTTTACAGGCGCTAGCTCAATCAGCTTTTTGTTTGCGGGGGCGGTCGTGGCGCGTGTAATCAGGTAAAATACGCGCCGGTAATCACCCTGGGCAATAACGTGGACAGTGAGGCACAGACGCAAGAACACACCGCGCCCATTGCCAAAGTACGACGCTGGCTGCAGGAGGTGGTGATTGGCTACAACTTCTGTCCCTTTGCCCAGCGCGAATTTGCTGGGGAGCGGGTGCGGTATTGCGTCTTCGAGGGTCGTAAAACTAAGGCTGCAGTTACTGCATTGCTTGATGAGCTGCGCTTTCTCGATCAGCACGACGAAATTGAAACGACACTACTGATACTCGCCGATGGTTGGCGAGATTTTTACGATTACCTGAGTTTACTGGATACGGCTCAACAAGCTCTGGAAGATGCCGCTTACGAGGGTGTTTATCAGTTGGCGAGTTTTCATCCCGATTATATGTTCGATGGCGAGGCGGCCGATGATGCCGTCAACTACACTAATCGCTCGCCGCTGCCATTGCTGCATCTGCTGCGTGAAAGCAGTATTGAAAGAGCCATTGCCAGTGATCCCAATGTTGAACAAATTCCCGCGCGCAACCAGCAGTTGGCGCGGTCTAAGGGCGTCGATTTTTGGCGCGCCCGGTTAGCAAAAATTGATTCTTAACCTCCTCAATGTGCACTGAACTACAAGGTGTTTTTATATGTTAAAAGATCTGGGCTTACATCACGGCTTACAGGGTGCTCTGGCGGCGCTTAAATTAGTTGAACCAACCGATGTGCAGGCGCAAGTGATTCCCGAAGCGCTATCTGGGCGCGATTTGCTGGTCAGCGCCAAGACCGGCAGCGGCAAAACCCTGGCCTATTTGATACCCAGCGTGCAGCGCATTCTGTCGGAAGAGCAGGCGGCGAGCGCGGGCACCCTGGTACTCGTTTTGGTGCCGACACGGGAGCTGGCGCGGCAGGTCGAGAAACACTTTGCCCCGCTGGGGAAAAACACCGGCTTGAATGCGGGAGTGATTATCGGTGGTAGCGATTTTAAATATCAGAAATCGATACTGCGTAAAAACCCAGAATTTATTATCGCCACACCCGGGCGTTTGGTAGAGCTAATCAAGGTGGGTAGCGTTGACTTCAATGCTCTGCAAACCCTGGTGATCGATGAAGCCGACCATATGCTAGACCTGGGTTTTCGTGCCGATGTACTGAGCATCGTCGAGGCCTGTAGCCCCGAGCGACAAACCTTGCTGCTTTCGGCCACGCTACGCCACAGCGGAGTGACGCGCATCGCCGGTGAAATTTTGAAAGACGCGGCACAGATAACGGTGGGTAGTGAGCGCAGTCGCCATGTGCACATTCATCAACAGGTGGTATTGAGTGATGATAAAAGTCACAAAGAAAAGTTGCTGGTTCACCTGCTTAAATCCAATGCCGATGTCGATAAGGAAGTCGAGCCGCTCGAAACGCCTGATGTGGACGCGGCACCAGTAACAGAGGATGTTGATACATCGCCCTGGGCGAATGTCAAAGTGAAGGTGAGGCCGCGGCAAATTGATCCCGATGATGAGACTGCTAAGCCAGCAGCGCCTGAACAAGATGAACCGGTAAGTTCAGGCCCGGTACCGGAGCAAGCGCGGAAATCACTGATTTTTACCAATAAGCGCGTCACCGCCGACCAGCTGAGCGCCTTGCTGCGCTACCATAAATTTCGAGCCGGTGTGCTGCACGGCGAGCTGAGTCAGGAAGAGCGCAACTTTATGGTGGCGCAGTTTGCCGAGGGCAAAATAAACGTGCTGGTGGCCAGTGATGTGGCGGCACGGGGTTTGGATGTTAAAGATATTGACACCGTTATTAACTTCGATTTCCCCCGGGGTGTCGACGACTATATTCATCGCATCGGGCGGACGGGCAGAGCGGGGCGCCAGGGCCTGGCGATTTCTTTTGTCAGTGCCAACGACTGGAATTTAATGGCGGCCATCGAGCGCTATACCGAGACGGCGTTTGAACGACGCACTATCAAAAGTTTGAAGGCCAAATTCACCGGGCCGAAAAAGCTCAAGTCCAATGGCAAGGCGGCAGGCAAGAAGAAAAAAGTCAAAGGACAGGATAAGAGTGCCAGTCGCCACCGCAATACCAAGAATAAGGGTAAGCGCAAAGCAAATCGCGATGGGGCAGGGAAGGGAGGGGCTAGTTCACCATCGAATGATGGACTGTCGCCCTTGATGAAGAAGGCGCCGAGTAAATAAGCGTTTATTCCTCGGCCTTGGGTTCGGGGTGTTCGCCCATAATATCGATGATTTCAGGCACCACCGACATAAAATACCCGACTAAGCGGGGATCAAAGTGCTTGCCACTTTCACTGCTAATAAGACTTAGGGCATCGGCGACTTCCCAGGCTTTTTTGTAGGGGCGTTCCGATGTTAGGGCGTCAAAAACATCGGCCAGGGCGGTGATGCGCCCCATCAGGGGAATGGCTTCCCCCTCCAGTCCATTGGGGTAGCCACTGCCATCCCACTTTTCATGGTGAGACAGGCAAATTTCACGAGCATTGCGCAGGAGTATCGACTCATCACCCTCGAGGATTTCGGCGCCGATTTGCGAGTGGGTTTGCATGATCTTCCATTCATCGGGAGTCAGCTTGCCGGGCTTTTGCAGAATATGGTCGGGGATGCCTATTTTACCGATGTCGTGCATCGGTGCGGCATTGAGTAAAAGTTCACATTGGACGTCGCTCATACCGCTCGCCTTGGCAATCAGTGCAGCAATTTTACTCATGCGAATAATGTGCAGACCGGTTTCGTTGTCGCGGTATTCGGCCGCGCGCCCCAGGCGTCGCACCACTTCCAGACGTGAATCGACCAGTTCCTGGGTGCGCTTGTGCACCTCGCGTTCAAGTAGCTGGTTTTGGTGGCGCATATAGGTTTGCGCGCGCCGCACCTCGAGTAAATTGCGGATCCGCGATAGCAGTTCGTGGGTGTCGAAGGGTTTAACAACATAGTCGAGGGCGAGACTATCGAGAGCCTGGTGACGGTAATTGCGATCCGTTTGAGCGCTCAATACCAGCACCACGGGTTTCTCTTCGCCGAGACTACGCAGCTTCTCCATCACCTCATAGCCATCCATGTGGGGCATATTGATGTCGAGTAACACCAGGTCGATGGCTCTGTTGCGGCACAGGGACATCACGTCCCGTGGATCCTGGGTGGAGACCAGATTTTTATAGTCAGATACGCCCAGCAAAGTCTCGAGCAACCTGACGTTCGCGGCTTCATCATCGACAATGAGAATGTTCATTGACTTCAAATCGATTAGGCTTGAGTTGTTTGATTCCATCGCAGTTTGAGTCTTACAAGTTTGGGCGCATTATAATTTTTTTTGCAGAGCTAGGGTTGTTGTTTAGCCCTGTTTTGTTAGCTGGTTCCGCTAACAAAACAGGGCTATTGGCAGGGTGTTGATGCCGCATTGGGCTCGACATTAGGGGTTTGAAAGGGCCTTCGGCAGCTCGATCCAAAAGGTAGAGCCTGTGTCGGGTTTACTCTCCACACCGATGGTGCCGGCCATATTCTTGATCAGACCTTTGGCGATGACCAGACCTATACCACTGCCTTTAATCTCTGAGTGTTCTGCGCCGAGTCGTTCAAATGCCGAAAATAACTGGCTTTGCTGTACTTCGCTCAGGCCTTTGCCGGTGTCAGTGACGAGAATACGCAGGTTGTTACCGGCAGGCTCGCAGCTGACACGAATGCTGCCGCCGTGGCGGTTGTATTTGACGGCGTTACTGAAGAGGTTAAGCAAGACCTGTTTAAGCCGCTTGCGGTCTGCTTCGACCAAAAAGACTTGCCCGATAAGTTCACTATCTTCGATGCCAGGCGTGATAAAGCTAATGTCGCGCTCTTCCGCCAATGGCGAGATAAGGGCCTGGCACTCGGCGATTATTTCGACGCTGTTGACCGCTTCCAGATGCAGTGGAATATAGCCACTTTCTACCTGCGAAAGATTGAGTATGTCGTTGATAAGGTCTAGTAGGTGTTCGCTGGCCTTGTTAATTTCAGCAACGCTATCCTGTTGGCGCTGACTCAGGGGTGAGCTTTTGTCCATTTCTAATAATTGCCCGAAGCCCATAATGGCGGTCAAAGGGGTGCGCAAGTCATGGCTGACCAGGGATAAGAACTGGGACTTTGCCTGGTTGGCTTTATCGGCGTCTTCTTTGGCCTCGATCAATGACCACAAGACCTGTTTTTGCTCAATGGCGATGGCGGCAAAGCGGGCAAGCTCAATGGTCAGCGATGTACAGTTTTTGCTGGCCGGGTTTGCCTGGGTGCTGTAGATCAGTAAAAACCCGAGTAACTGACCGGAAGAGGATTGAATGTTTCTTGAGCAGCAGAGGAAGAAGCCGGCCTCCGTGTAGGTTTCGCGCAAGCCCTGCCAGTCGGCGTGGTGTGCGATGTCGGCACTCATACTTTGCTGATGAGTGGCCCGGCGGGCATCGGTTTTGAGTTCATTTACGGCATTGATAAACGCAGGGGGTAGATTGGGGGCCGCCGCGCACTCTAAGTGTCCGCTTGTTGGGTCGATGATTAAAGCCGCGCCAAACCTGTCTGCCTGTACGGCTTCGGCCTGTTCAATGAGCAGGGACAGTGTGTCTGACAGGGGGGCATCTTTGGCGATATTTTCGAGGATACGGTTGTTGTGGGCCTGCTGTTGTTCGGCTTCTTTGCGCTCGGTGATATCTTGCACAGTGCCGCTAAAGCCGGTTGCTTTGCCCTCTTTAGTGCGGATGACACTCCGTGCTACCTGCACCCAGCGCGTGTTATTTTCATCATGGTGTAAACGAAAGTCGACCTTGCTATAGCCGTTTTTCAGGACATTTTGACTATCTAATAGGATGGCTTCACGGTCCTTAGGGTCTATTTTTGCAATGGCGCTGTGCATATCGAGTTGGCCCGTATAGGCGGGCTGGCCAACAATGCGGGCAGCTTCTTCAGAATAGTGGGGGTGGTTGTCTCTGAAACTCACCCACCAGTCGCCGATGGCACCAATCTTTTGTGCTTCGTTCAGGCGTCGTTGCTCTTCTTGCAGGCCCAGTTCGATTTCTTTGCGCTGGGTGACGTCCTGCACGACGCCGAGCATGCGGATAGCATCGCCATTGGCGTTGCGAATAACATCACCACTTTCGAGGGCCCAGTGCACCGAGCCATCGGGCCAAAGAATACGGTGTTCAATATTGTATTCCACCCCGCGCTCGATACAGTCTTCGATGGCCTGCATGACCTGTGGCAGGTCGTCGGGATGTATTGCCGCCTGGAAATTCTCGAAGGAAGTTTCTTGTACACCGGGAGAGTAACCAAACAAGGGGCCAATACGTTCCGACCAATGTAGTTCATCGCTGTGGATATTCCAGTCCCAGGTGCCAGTGTTGGCGAGATTCTGAGCGCGGTGGAGGCGATCTTCACTGACTCTTAAAGCCGTGATATCGGTGCGTACCGAAATGTATTGCCAGGGTTTACCGTGACGGTCGAGAAAGGGCACGATGGTCGAGCTGACCCAGTACTCGCGGCTGTCTTTACTGAGATTGCAAATTTCGCCGTGCCACACTTTGCCGCCACTAATGGTGCGCCACATATCTTCGTAAAAGTTTTTGCTGTGCTGATTTGACTTAATCAGGCGGTGATTTTGCCCCAGTAATTCTTCGCGAGAATAAGCGCTAATGGCGCAAAACCGTTCGTTGACCTCGGTAATACGCCCATCCAGGTCGGTAATGCTAACGATATTGTGCTGATCCATGGCGAGGTGACAGAACTCGCTGCGATCCAGCTTGTCTTGTAATGGCCGGTCGAACGAGGTGTCAGAATCTGCTGGCTTTGCTCTGGCAATAATATGCGCAATCAGCTGCTCGGGCCTGGTCGATTGTTTGATGAAGCTATGGTTGCCACGGCTCATGGCCTCGAGCGGGGGCACGCTTTTCTCAGTGTCGTTGTACAGGAAAACGATCGGGGTCTGAGATGTGGCACTGTTCTGTTGTACGACCTGAGCCAGTTCAAGTGCCGAGCAGGTCGATAGATCGAAGCTGATGACGATAACAGCGGCGTCAAAGTGATTCAGGGTGTTCAGTATATCCAGTGGTTCGGGCAGGGTTCTAAGGCACAGACGCTCGTCACTTAATGCCTGCTCGTAATAGTGAGGCCGAGCCGACGCATCATCGACCATTAATACTTTGCAGGCGCATGACTGCTGAGTGCTCGCCAGTACTTGGTCGAGGGCCTTGTAGAGCGCCTGATGGTCGAGGGGTTCGGTGAAAAAAAACTGGCCGCCGGCACGCACTGCCGCCAGGCGAGTAGCCATGCTGGCGTCACTCGAAATAAAAATGACGGGGGGCAGTACTTGGTGTGCGCGGCTTAACTGTGAAATTGCCTCGATACCAGCCTTATCGCCACCGTAAAAAGAAGTATTGAGAACGATGGCCGCGGGTGCTGATTCACTTTCAAGAGCTGCCGACAAAGCCTTGAGCTCGGTCAACAGGTGGGCCGTATAATTGGCATCTGCCAACTGGGATAAGAGTGTTGTCGCCCTGTCTTTATCGTCTTCAAGCAGATAAATCAGTTTGCCAACCTGAAATACGTCATCCGTGACACTTTTACGTGTCGTGTTCATAAAGCAGTGATTCGCCTTTTATTGTGGGCTAGATAGTGTTTTTTTCATATTGTATACGTGCCAAATGACTATAACCATTTTTATATTGTGGTCAATTTTCAAGAGTGTCAACAGCAAACATAAACGCAGAGGCTCTAACTTACAGCGCCCTTCATGACTAGGTAGTAGGCCTCAAAAAGTAGAGCAAAACTTACCGAAGACCTTTGGTTGAAGCCATTCTTGGGTTGTGAGTTTTTATGCTACTTTTAGTTCCTTCAGAAAGCTGTTCACTGCGTTGCTCAGCTTGTCAGAGTGTTCGCCTAAATCTGCAGCGGCAACCACGACTTGCTGAGCAGATTGGCCAGTTTTACTGGCAGTATCATTCACTGTGGTGATGTTATTTGAAACTTCCTGCGTGCCAATTGCAGCCTGCTGACTGTTGATGGCAATTTCCTGGGTAGCCAGTCCCTGCTCTTCGATGGCGGCGGCAATGGTGGTCGATACTTCATTCATTTCGCCAATCGTCGTTTCAATGGAGGCAATAGCCTCGACTGCACTTTTGGTAACGGACTGAATCTCTGCGACATGGTCAGCGATTTCATCGGTGGCACCGGCAGTCTGGCTCGACAGGTTTTTTACCTCAGCTGCGACTACCGAAAAGCCCCTGCCCGCATCACCGGCGCGTGCGGCTTCGATCGTGGCATTAAGCGCCAGGAGGTTGGTCTGATCGGCGATATCCTTAATGAGATTAACGACAGCGCCCACCTTTCTAGCAGCTTCAGAAAGGCTGTGGACAGTGCGGCTGGTATCTTCCGCCTCAGTCACCGCTTTGTGGGCAATTTCTGCTGAGTAAGATATTTGCTTGGCAATTTCTGCAATGACACTGGCCATTTGCTCAGATGCGGTAGCGATCATTTGTACATTGATAGAGGTTTGTTCAGAAGCCGAGGCGACAACGGTGGCCTGATGGACATTTTCATCGGCGAGGCTCGACATTGAGTGTGCGGTGTTATTGAGTTCCTCTGAGGCCTTATTGACGACGGTGAGTACCTCTGTCGCCAGACGATCAAAGTCTGAGGTCAGCGTATGCATCCGCTTAGAGCTATTTTCGGCCTCTTTACGCTGTCGCTCTTGCGCGTTGGCTTTATCGCTGGCCAGGCGCTCGCGCTCTTCCCCTAGCTGGCGTGCTTGCTCAATGCGTTCGTCTCGGGCTCTCTCTTCATCTGCTGCCAGCTGTTCAGCTTGAATCATACTTTGCTTGAAAACGTCAACGGCATGGGCCATATCACCAAGTTCATCGTCCTGCTCATTGCAGGGGATGGTGATGTTTTTATCACCACCGGCAAGCTTGCCCATGGAACTTACCATGCTAGCAATGGGCTCGGTAATTAATTTTTTTGACACCAGGACACCGGCCAGACCCACCACCACGGCAACCACCACGGCAATCAATGCGGCGACATTGCGCAGTGTGGAGACGCCTGCCAGGGCTTCATCTGTGTCCACTTCGGCCATTAATGCCCAGGTGACGCCCTGAAACTCGAGAGGGGTAAACGCCGATTCCACCGAGATGCCGCGATAGTCCTGGGTTTGTTGAACGCCACTTTGTCCGGCAATTGCCGCTTTCACTGTTGCGGTGTCAACTTTCGTTTTGAGGATGGTGGACTCTTCGAAAAAGCGTGAATCACTGCGCATCAGGTAGTCGGTGCCAACGAGATAGGTTTCTCCCGATTCACCCATGCCCTCCGAGGCTTGCATGATGTGATCAATTCGCTCAATGGGCATCTGGAATATCAGTGTTCCTATCGGTGAGTTACCAGATCCCATGACAGGGGTGGCAATAAAACTTGCCGGTGCACCGTAGCTGGGTGCGTAGGGTGCAAAGTCGGTAAAAGCAATGGCGCCAGATTGAGAATTACTTTTGGCCATGCGATAAACCCGGCCCAGGTCCGAGTCTTTCCACTCACCAGTGAGCAGATTTGTTGCGTAATCCAGCTCCTTAAACACGGAATAAATAACGTCACCATCCGTACTGATCAAAAAAATATCGTAGTAACCCCGCGCTTCGAGAAGCTTGCGAAACCAGGGGTGATGTTGACGGTGAGCTAGGCTGTAACTAGAGCCGTCACGGGCAAAGTCCAGCTTGTGCTTCTCTCCCGTTGGGTGTGAATTGTTGGTGATGTAAAGTTTCTGTAATACCCTCGTTCCGCGGCTGCCGAGCTCGTCGAAGGCCGGCGAGAGCTCATTAAGAGCGTTGCGGGCAATGTCGCTCTCGGCAATAACGCTTAAATCTTCTTCAATTGACTCTAAATAACCCAACAGGGTGGACTTGCGCGCTTCACCCAGTGCAGAGAGCTTGGTGTGTGCAGAGCTTGTTAACTCAGAGGCGGCAATAATGTAAGCGGCAACGGCAGTGATAATACAGGCTGCAATACTAAAGCCCGCCAGGAGTGCGGGTAGTTTCTGTGAAATACGCAAGTGTGACCCTTCAAGGTTTTGTTATTTATAGGTGCGCACTATTTTGGTGCGCTGTTGTTCGCGGCGGATACTAGTGTGTACAGGTAAAAAGTCAATTTTCTTATTCTGCTTTGCAGGGAAATCGTTAATCCCGTCACAATTTCCCTTTTGTTACGAAGGATATCTGTACAGGCTTACTGGGCTGCCTGTCGCTGATGGAGAAAGGTATTCACTGCATGCTGGGTGGCATAAGGTGTTGAAACTCGCCAATTAGAGCTTGGTGTTGTTTGGGTAGTTTTACATTGGGCGCAGCTCTGTCTTTCAATTAGAGTTAGAGCTTTTGTCGATTAAGATTCCGGCCTTTTTAAAGCCTTAATGGCTAAGTTGTGGTGTGTGGCCGCTATAATGACCACTGAACAAAACGATGGGTGTGGAATAGAGAATGATCAGTATTGGCAAAACGTGTGTTTTAGAGGTCGTTAAACAGGTGGCTTTCGGTTTTTACCTGGATGCCGAGGACCTGGATAATATCCTGTTACCGAGCAAATATGCGCCGGATGACCTCGCGGTTGGCGACTCTATTGAGGTCTTCCTCTATCTCGATTCTGAAGACCGACCCTTGGCCACCACGCAAAAACCCAAGGCTAGCGTCGGTGAATTTGCTTATTTACAAGTGGTGGATAGCACCGGTGTCGGCGCGTTTCTCGACTGGGGTCTGGAAAAAGATGTGCTAGTGCCCTTTGCCGAGCAGCACCGGCCGATGGAGGTGGGTAGCTCCTACCTCGTGTATTTATATGTCGACCGGGTGGATGGGCGGATTGTTGCCTCATCAAAAGTTGATAGCTTCCTTAGTGATGACGAGCCCCATTCTTACAATCCTCAGCAGCCGGTTGAATTGATAATTGCCAATAGTACCGAGCTGGGCTACAAGGCCATCATCAATCACAGCCACTGGGGCGTGTTGTATGAAAATGAAGTGTATCAACGTTTAAGTTTCGGTCAGTCGATAAAGGGTTTTATCAAATATATTCGCCCCGATGGCAAGATTGATTTGAGCCTGCAGGGGGGAGCAGAGGCGCGGGATAAAAATACCCAGACCATTTTGAATCACTTGCAGGAGCAGGGCGGTTTCGCCGCCGTACACGATAAGTCTGATCCGCAATTGATTGCCGATCTTTTTGGCATGAGCAAAGGGGCCTTTAAAAAAGCCATCGGTGGCCTGTATAAACAGCGAATAATCCGTATTGAAAAGGACGGCATCTATCTACTCGATAACTAGCGTCACTCGCTAAGCCCCCGTTGTTGGGGTATATTCAAAACTTCTTATAATTATAAAGCCCTGATAACAGGGCTATATTGGCGAGATGTTGACGAAATAAAACAGGCATTGGTGTGCTGTTGAGTCTCGCAGGATGCCTTTAAATGTATCAATTAATATTGTTGGCTTTACTGGCTAGTTTGCCTGTGGGTCTATTTGCGGAAACGCAAAAAAAATCTGAATTAAGCTTTTTTGGGGCCGAGCTGTCGGGCAATGCAGAGGGTTCTATACCACCCTGGCAGGGTGGCATTGTCACGCCACCGGCCAACTATCAGCCTGGCGACTGGCACCCCGATCCCTTTGCCAGCGATGCGCCGCTATTGACCATCGACCAGAGCAACGCGGCGCAATATCAGGACAAGTTGTCGGTCGGCCACCAGGCCATGCTGGCGCGCTATCCCGAAAGCTATCGTCTGCGCATTTTCCCCAGCCGGCGCAGTGTTTCCTATCCTGCCGCTATTGCCGAACAAACCCTTAAATACCAGGGCCAGGCCCGGGTCGTCGATGATGGCGCGGGTGTTGCCGGCATTGTGCGGGGCATTCCCTTTCCCGAGCCGGACAATGGTGAACAGGCCATCTGGAATATGCGCCTCAGTTACAAAGGGGGTGGCTATCGGGGTTATTTCACCACGGCGCTGACGGCAAAAGATGGCACGTATGAGCTGGGCGTGTCTGCACATGAAATTGAATACATGTACGGCGACCGAAGAAGTACGCTGGAAAACCTCAACAATATTAAAACCCGCGCGGTGATGTATACCCTGCGCCCGGCAAAGAATGCGGGCAGCATGTATTTATACCACTTCCTGCTCAACAGTCGTGACGAGGAGCGGCGCAACTGGGCCTATAGCCCGGGCAAGCGACGGGTCAAGCGCTCGAGCATGATTAGTCACGACCAGCCCATGTCGGGTTCCGATGGCATCCATATCTGGGATCAGGGCGACATGTGGCTCGGGCCGATAACCGACTTCAACTGGACCCTGCTTGGCAAGCGGGAAATGTACGTGCCCTACAACGCCTACCAGTTACACAGCGGGGCCACGGCGGTTGACGATATCGTTCAGCCCAAGCATCTCAACCAGGACCTGGCCCGTTACGAACTGCATCGTGTTTGGGTGGTGGAAGCGACGCGCCGAGAGGGCAGTAGCCACCGCTATCAACGTCGCCGCTACTATCTGGATGAAGATTCCTGGCGAGTGATGTTTGCCGAGCACTACGATGAGCAGGGTGAGGTGCACCGTTTTAGCGAGGCTCACCACATTAATTATTATGATGCGAAAGTTTTTTATACCACCCTGGATACCTATTACAAGCTCGATACCGAGCGCTATTACCTGCGCCATGTCGACAACGACTACTCGCCTTTCGATTTTTCCTTTGACCAAAACGCTAGCTATTATATTCCCGGACGTCTGAAAATGAAGGCCAAGCGCTAATAGCCGCTGCGTAAAAATAATAATTCTGGAGATATTTTGTCCAAACTTTATTGTCTATTCCAGCGGCTTAAGTCTGGTGCCGCAGGCAACGTGTTACTCGATAGTTTTTGTTTAAATCGCCCCTGTTACTGGCTGCTGGCTTGCGTTTTTGCCTTCGTTGTTAGTGATGCACAGGCATTGCAATTACGCTTTGAAGACCGAGATATTTTGTTCTTTGTCGATTCGACCTTTACAGCCAGTACTGCCATGCGTACGCAAACGGGACAGCAGGGTTCGGCGTCGGGTAATCGCCGAGTTTTTTCCGGCGGTGGTGATATTTATAGTGCGCCCTTATCACTGCTCGTCGATATCAGTGGCAGTAAGGGCGACCTGGGTTTTTTTAGCCGGGTGTCTTATATCTACGATCCCGTTATTTCCGGTAAAGACTGCAGTAACTGTTATCGGCCAACAGCGCCGATGATGGCCAATGGTATAGACGATAGCGCACAGCAGCTGGCGGGTAATAAGCTGCGTTTACTCGACCTCTTCGTTTTCAACACCTGGCATTTTGGTGACCACCCCTTAAATATTCGCGCCGGTAAGCAGGTTATCTCCTGGGGTGAGAGCAATATTATGAGCGGTGGTATTAGTCAAATGCAGAACCCGGTGGATCTCGCCAAAGTCACGACACCGGGCACCGAAGTGAAAGAAACTCTGATGCCCCAGGAGTCCATTTATGCGCAGTTTGGTTTGACCGAAAACATTGGTATTGAAGCCTACTATGTGTGGAACTGGCGAGAGTCTGTTTTTATACCCACGGGCACATTTTTTAGCCCCTTTGATTTAATGGGTGCTGGCTATAACCCGGATATAGAACCCGGCGTACCCTATAAAGGCAGTGGCGCTAGCGATGAACCCGATGGCGGGCAGTGGGGCCTGTCGATGTCGACGTATATGGAATCGTGGAACGGCACCGATCTGAGTATTTACTGGGTGCGCTCCCACGCCTTCACGCCTTTTTTGGCCATTGATGACAACTATCATGTGCCCGACCCCGTCCTTGGCGGTTTGACTACAGGTGGTTACGAAAAAGTATTTTCTCAGGATCAGGATACTTACGGCATCTCTGTCGGCGGCTTAATTCCCGGTAGGTTGGGGATTTCTTTTCAAAGTGAGTTGAATTATAAACCCGACTTTTTCGATACCCGTCAATGCGCGACGTGCCCAACGGAGAGTAGCAATGTGCTGACCTTGCTGGGCAGCATGAGTCATTCGGCAAATTATAATTTTCTCGGCTCCGACAGAGTCAGCCTTATTCTTGATATGCAAGTGCAAAAAATTAATCAGCTGGACAGCGATGGTCGCTCCGCCTTTGGCAGCCCGATCAGTGACTTTTCCTGGGGTTATATTGCCGTGGTCACCCTGGATTATCAGGATGCTTTCGCCAATATTAAAATATCACCCTCCATCGTCTGGGTTCACGACGTCAAAGGGCATGAGCCGGGTGCTGCCGGGGGGCTTTCAGAAGATGAGCAGGCCATTAGCGCCAGTGTGAATTTTTCCTATCTATCGAGCGCTTCATTGAAGCTGACCTACTCGACCTGGCTGGGTGACAATGGTGCCAATTACGACAGAGATAATGTGTCCCTTTCTTTTAAATACAATTTTTAACGGGTTTTAATTCTCTCGACAGCCTCAAGCCAGCCGGCATAAAGCTGTTCTCTTAAAGTCGTCGACATCTTCGCTTCAGTCAGTTGCTGGCAACACCACTGTGCTGCCAGGCTTTCCAGTGAGGCGTAAATACCCGCCTGTAAGCCGGCTAAATAGGCGACGCCCAGGGCGGTGGTTTCATTCATGGCAGAGTGTTGAATTTCGATATTCAGCAGGCTGCTGGTAAATTCCATCAGATAATTATTGGCCGCCATCGCACCGTCCACCCGTAGACTTGGTACTTTAATACCGGCATCTTTCTCCATGGCATCAATCAGATCCTTACTTTGAAAAGCCACCGCTTGCAGGGTGGCGGCGACGATCTCTTTGACACCCGAGTCACGGGTCAGTCCCAGTAGGGCACCTCGAGCATCGGGATCCCAGTAGGGTGCGCCGAGGCCGGTAAAGGCGGGGACCAGATAGACTTTGTGTTCGGGGTTGGCCTGTCGAGCCAGGGTCTCTGTTTGTTCGGCGCTGTCGATAATTGTCAGGCCGTCACGCAACCATTGCACGGCGGCACCGGCCATAAATATGCTGCCCTCAAGGGCATAAGTTGTTTCACCTTTCAAACGATAGGCGACGGTGCTGAGCAGTCGTTGGCTTGAACGCAGGGCTTTAGGGCCGGTGTTGAGCATCATAAAACAGCCCGTGCCATAGGTGCCTTTAATCATGCCGGGACGGGTACAGCCTTGACCAATCAGTGCCGCCTGCTGGTCGCCAGCCATTGCACTAATGGCTATGGGGCTACCGAATAATACTGCGTCGCTGTGGCCAAAGTCGGCGGCACAGTCTTCGACAGTGGGCAGCAGGCTTTGCGGTATATTAAATAAGGCGAGTAATTCTTCGTCCCACTGTTGATGGTGAATATTAAAAAGGCAGGTGCGCGAAGCATTGCTGGCGTCGGTTTTATGATTTTTCCCTGCCGTTAAACGCCATAATAAAAAGCTGTCGATGGTGCCAAAGGCCAGTTCCCCCCGCTCCGCCTGTGCTCGAGCACCTTCGGTATTATCGAGAATCCAGGCGATTTTCGTGGCACTAAAATAGGGGTCGAGTAGAAGGCCGGTTTTTTCTTGAACCATGGCTTCATGGCCCGCCGCTTTGAGTGCTTCGCACTGCGCGGCGGTGCGTCGGTCTTGCCAGACAATGGCGTTGTGCAGGGGCTTACCGCTACTGCGGTTCCAGATAACAGTCGTTTCACGTTGATTGGTAATCCCCAGGGCGGTGATCTCGCTGGCCTGCAGCGAGGCTTTTTGCAGGGCTTGTCGGCAGACCTCGACACAGGCCTGCCAAATTTCCTCGGGCTGGTGTTCGACCCAGCCATCGGCGGGGTAAATTTGTTGTAGCTCGCGCTGAGCGAGGCTAATGGTTTGCCCGGCGCTATCAAAAATAATGGCGCGGGTGCTGGTGGTTCCCTGGTCGATACTGAGAATATAGGGCGGCATTGCTTGAGCCTGTTTTGAATTACCTTATTCATAGTATGGCTGTTTTTACTCTTTTCATCGCGACATTAATGGCGGAAAGTTTATTCTTTGTAGCGGTAAATTTCTGGACGGCGCCGGGTCTATGGTCGATGATGAATCTATGTCTGAGCTTGTCGATGTATTGATTGTTGGTGGTGGCATTAACGGCGTGGGTATTGCCGCCGATGCCTCGGGTCGAGGCCTGTCGGTGCTGCTTTGCGAGCAGGGGGATCTCGCCAGTGCGACTTCTTCTGCTAGCAGTAAATTAATTCACGGGGGTTTACGTTATCTCGAGCACTGGCACTTTCGGCTGGTGCACGAAGCGCTAGTGGAGCGCGAAGTCTTGCTGCGTAAAGCCCCCCACCTGATTCAGCCCCAGCGTTTTATTTTGCCCCACCGGCCCCATTTGCGCCCGCGCTGGCTGATTCGCACGGGCCTCTTTCTCTACGATCATCTGGCAAAACGCGGTCAGTTACCGGCGTCTAAAGGCTTGCCCCTGCTGGCCGATGAAAACAATCCTCTACAGAATACGCTCACACACGCCTTTCAATATTTTGACTGTAAGGTTGATGATGCGCGGCTGGTGGTGGCCAATGCCCTGCAGGCCCAGCAGCAGGGTGCAAGGATATTAACCCGCACCGCTTGTCAGTCGGCCATTCGCCGTGGGGGTTTGTGGGATGTGACATTAGAGGATGGCGCGGATGCCAGTCATCGGGGTTTGAACCTGCAGTACCGCGCTAAAGTCTTAATTAACGCCACTGGGCCCTGGGCTCAATCGTTTATTGAAACGCGATTAAAGCAACCCTCGCCGCAGGATATTCGTCTGGTGAAGGGTAGCCATTTTGTGGTTAAGGCTTTGTACACTGGGGATCAGGCTTATCTGCTGCAAAACGATGACGATCGCATCGTGTTTGTGATTCCCTTTGGTGATGACTTCACACTGGTAGGTACTACGGACAGAGAATACAGCGGTGATCCCGCTGACGTTGCCATGGATGGCGAAGAGGAGGCCTACCTCTTGCAAGCGGTAAATGATTGCTTTATTCGACAGTTAAGCAGTAAGGATATTCTCTGGCGCTACGCCGGTGTCAGGCCGCTATGTGACGATGATTCTGCCAGGGCCAGTGAGATTAGCCGCGACTACATCCTCGAGCTGGGGCTGGGTGATGATGCTAAAGCCCCTTTGCTGAGCGTCTTTGGTGGCAAGATCACGACCTATAGAAAGCTGGCCGAAACGGCGCTGGCACACCTCAAACCCTTCCTGCCCGAAATGGGCGCTGACTGGACTGCCGAGACGGCGCTGGTGGGTGGCGAGCTAGCGGGCCATGGTGAGGGTGATTTCGATCAATGGCTACAGTCTCAGGCACAGTGCTACCCCTGGTTACCGATGGCGTTGCTGACTCGTCTAGGCCGCGCCTATGGCTCGCAATTGGGTGAGGTCTTGGCTGATGCCACAGCAATGGGCGATATGGGGTTTTGTTTCGGTGCCGGTTTATACCAGCGTGAAGTGGAATATCTGGTCGCCAAAGAATGGGCACGCAGTAGTGAGGATATCCTTTGGCGCCGCAGTAAATTGGGCTTATATTTTAAACAGGCCGAGGTCGAAAAGCTGGATGCCTTTGTCCGCGAGTTAATTCAATGTGACGATGATGATTTGAGGGGCGTAAAACTATCGGGTCTTAGTTAGGCCTGCACGGAGGGGCCGCAGCACGTATGATCGAGTGCAATAAAAATAAGCATTAATTTCCCTTCCCCAACAAAACGAGGTGCCAAGCGTGGAACGTGATCTTTTTAACGAAGAACAGGCCATCTTTCGAGATGCCTACCGCAAATTTCTGATCAGTGAAATTGAACCCCACCGTGAGGGCTGGCGCGAAGCGGGCATTGTGCCTCGGGAAATGTTTAAAAAAATGGGCGACCAGGGTTATCTATTAACCTGGGCCGATGAACAACACGGTGGCCTGGGTATTGAAGACTTCCGCTACCAGCAAATTATGATGGAAGAAGATGCCACCTATGGCGAGGCCGGTTTTTTTCATACCTTGCACAGTCGTCTGGTTGGGCCTTATTTAAAGCACTTTGGCAATGCCGAACAGCACGCGCGCTTTATTCCCGGTGCGGTATCGGGGGAAAGTATTCTCGCCGTTGCCATGACCGAGCCCGATGTTGGCAGTGATTTAGCGGGAATGAAAAGTAATGCCCAAGACAAGGGTGATCATTGGTTGCTAAATGGCTCGAAGACCTATATTTCCAACGGTATTAATGCCGACCTGGTGATTGTCGCGGCAAAAACAAACCCCGATAACCCCCGCCAAATTGGTCTCTTCGTTATTGAGCGCGGTATGGAAGGTTTTGAGCGCGGGCGCAACCTGAAAAAAATGGGCCTCAAAGCGCAGGACACCGCCGAGTTATTTTTCAACGATGTCAAAGTCCCTAAGAGCAATGTGCTGGGCGATGCCCATAAGGGCTTTCACTACTTGATGCAGGGCCTGGCGGAGGAGCGCTTAATTGGTGCCGTTGGCTACGTCGCCTGTACCAAACGGGCTTTTGAAGTTACCCGGGATTTTGTGGTTGAGCGCAAAGCCTTCGGCCAGCGCATCGCCGATTTTCAAAATACCCGCTTTAAACTGGCCCAGCTCAGTACCGAAATTGATATGGCTCAGGTCTATATTGACCACTGTGTGCAAATGCACAATCAGGGGCGTCTCACCGGTGATATGGCCGCTAAAGCCAAGCTCTATTGCAGTGAACTGGAGGGCCGGATGATGGATGAGGGTGTGCAGCTGCACGGCGGCGCCGGCTATATGGATGAATACGAAATTTGCCGCCTCTACACCAACGCGCGTATCTCGCGTATTTATGCCGGTAGTTCTGAAATTATGAAAGAGATTATTGCCCGCTCAGTGTTTGATTAAAGGCTAAGAAAGAGCGGGTTAATTGTCCTTGCGAGTTTTGAAGGTGCTCTGTTTCGAGGTGTGTTGTTGCGGAGGCCCTGTCGTTAAAACAAGGTAAGGGATTACGCGAATGCTGATTGGCCTGTTGCTATTGCTACTACCGGTGACTGTTTATTTTCTTACCTTTCCACTGTCTCGCAGGCTCCGGCCAAAGCTCTGTATTTTGTACCGCGCGGGTGCTGGCATTATCGCGATTGCCGGTAGTAGCTTTTCCCTCTACCTCGCCGCTTATAGCGGAGATCAGGGTGGGATTGCCGCCTATTTTTTGCAGTTGGCCGTGATCACACTTTACGCCTTGTTTTCCGTCACTTTGATGGTTTTAAATTATTTGGCGAGGCACCCTGAATAGGGCTTTTTCACCATGTTCCTCAGGGTTTTAAGTGCAAAATAAGCGGCTCGATCAGCGCGTTAAGGGCAGGGCTTTGACTCGTATAATTGCCGTCGAGGGGCACGATAGTGATATAGCCCTGGTGGTAGGCAAGGGTGTCCGATTGGGGCTGATCACTTCCCAGAGCCTGGCTTTTAAAGGTCGGCAAATAGACATTGGCCTCTTCTTTTGAGGGCGCATAAGATATTTTAAAATAGGCTGCTTGGCCCTGTTCTCTCATCACAATGCCTTTAATTTCCTCGGGCGGCAGTGGTGGATAATTAATATTTAATACCAGCCCTTGGGGTAAGAGTAAGCCGCTTTTGCAAGACTGCTGCTTAAGTTTGTCGACAAGCTTGACAATAAAGGCTGAAATACGCTGCAAGTGTTCGATGTTTTGTAGCTCGCTAAAATTTGGACCCAGAGGATCGGTGCTAATCGCTATGGCGGGAATCGGCGGGTCAATAACTTGAATCGCCGCCGTGGTGGCACCCACGGTGCCGGATATCCCTGTGGCGGGGCCGAGATTGGCGCCACTATTAATGCCAGAAATCACCAGGTCGGGTGGACTGTCGGGTGGGTAGAGGGCACTGACAGCCAGCACCACAGAGGTGGCAGGGCTTGCGCTAATGGCATAGCGATTGTCTGCAATTTTCTCGACGACCACGGGGGCAAAGGTGATAGAGGCGCTGCTACCGCTGGCATTTTTAGCCGGGGCGGCGAGTACAACACGGTGTTTAGCCTGGCTGAGGGCCTGTTGCAGGGCGATAATGCCGGGCTTGTCGAAGCCGTCGTCATTGCTCAGCAGTATGTCTAGCGAGTCGTCGCAGGCTGCATTAATAGCCTTACTCTGTGGTGTTGATACAGCTTCGCTACCTGCGCTCGCCAAGGGGTATAAGCTGGCCAGTAGCAAGTGGCCAGTGATGGCGATTCGAATCAGTGTTCTCATTATTTTCCTAGTTTACGTAGCCTTGTTTAAGGCTTGCAGTGTGGTTGTGCGCGGGATTCTTATTTTGTTTAATATTGCATGAATACGTCAATCATGAAAACAATAATCAGCACTCTATAAAGTGTAAAGACAGGGGAAGGGAAGGATGAAAATAGTACTGTGTCGGCAAGGTTTTAGTGTGATACAAAAAATGCTGCAGGGTCTTTTACCCGATGACGAGATTGTTTGTTGTGGGCCTGAAGATATCACCACGGTGGGACAGGATGCCGATGTGTTGATTCCCGCCATTACTCCACTCGGCGCAGCGGAATTGTCCCTGCCCAATCTCAAGCTGGTACAGCAGTTTGGCGCCGGGCTTGATGCTGTTGATATTCCCGCTGCCAGTCAACATGGTGTTTATGTTGCCAATGTGCCCGCTGCTGGCACCGGCAATGCGGAATCCGTTGCCGAGGTCGCGGTGATGTTAATGCTCACTCTGGCGCGGCAATTCCCCAAAGCGCAGCAGAATATTCGCGATGGTGTGGTGGCTGGGCCAACGGGCTGGTCATTAAAGGGGCGCACGGCACTGATTGTCGGTTATGGCGGCATCGGGCGAGAGGTGGCGCGCAGGCTCAGCGGCTTTGAAATGGAGGTGCTTGCCGTATCGCGCAGCGGGCCAAAAGACACCGAGGAAGAGCGGGCCATTCCCCTTGCCCTGCACACCAGTGGCGACGCTCTATCGGATCTACTTCCCCGTGCGGATTTTGTCATCCTCGCGCCACCACTGAATGACGACACTCGGGGTTTGATGGGCTCTGCGGAGTTCGCCCTGATGAAACAAACGGCCTTTGTGGTCAACGTGGCTCGCGGCGGGGTGATTGATTATGAGGCCTTGTTAGAGGCCTTGAAAAACCAACAAATTACCGGTGCCGGGCTCGATGTGTTTTGGCAGGAGCCGGTTGATCCGAGCGACCCGCTATTTGAGCACAACGTCATCGCTACCCCCCATATTGGCGGTGCAACGGATTTGAGCTTTAAGGGTATCGCCAGTAAAGTGGCAGAAAACATTCGCCGTGTGGGGCGCGCTGAAATGCCGGTCAATTGTGCGAATGCCGTGGAGGCTCAAAACAACTCGTGATCTCATCGTCTGCGTCCAGAATATCGTTTTTCCTTCGTGCAGCGGCTCTCAGTCTGTTGTTAGCCGGTGTATCTGCCCATGGAGAAATTTATAAGTGGACGGATGAGCAGGGGCAGGTGCATTTTTCTGACCAGGCACCCGAGACAGTAGAGGCCGAGCCCATCGGTGAGCAATTAATCATTAACGCCTATCAGGGCAGTGACGTCACCGGGTCTGAGTTTCTCGATCGGCGCGAGGCGCAACGACGGGAAAAGGCCAGTCGTCAACGTCCGGCTGTCGTCATGTACAGCGCCGTTTGGTGTGGTGTGTGTCGACGGGCCAAGCAGTATTTTCAGGCCAATAAGATTCCCTTCAGCGAGTACGATGTGGAAACATCGGCTAAAGGCAAAGCTGATTTCACACGTTTGAAGGGCCAGGGTGTACCGATTATTCTGGTGGGTAAAAAGCGCATGAATGGCTTCGATCCCACTCGCTTCAAACAACTTTATGGCGGGTGAGGGCAGGTGACTATCCAGCGCTACCTGACTTAAAGTCTTATACAATAGAAATTCTTTACGTATAATCAAGATAAAAATTAGACTATTTACGCTGCTCGGAGCAGCGTTATTTTCAGACAGGGATGTGGTTTAGGGTATGGATACCAGGGATATTAGGCAGGGAATACGCCGAGAATGTGAACGTCGTCTGGATGAAAGACGGCTCGTCGGCATTGTGTTTGGCAGTAGCGAATGGCGCCAAAATATAGAACGGCAGTATCTTATGTGGCCCCGTGAGGATAGGCGGGCTCTTGATAGACGCTCTGTAGAGCGACGCAGTATTGCCAGGAGACAGCCTGGGGAGACACATACAAAGAGTCAGTCCCGGGTAAATAAAAATATGGCCAGAGACATCCTCAACACAGACGAGAAGGCGATGCTCGCCGGTTTATTTCAGCCGGGTGGGCGTGCTCAACGTTAAGCTTTCAGGGTTTGTCCCGATGGCAGGGCTATGATCGACAGGCTCATGGGGTGTTCGCTACCCTTGTCTTTCTTTGGTGTTTAAAGGGCTATCCAGCAGGCTTTTCACTCGCTTTAATAAGGTTTGTACCTTGATGGGTTTGATCAACTGTTCTGCATGTAAAGAGTAATTACTGCCGTCAATGTTAAGTTCATCATCAAAGCCGCTCATCAATTGAATAATAATATTTTGATTGTAGTCCTGGACGTTTTTTGCCAGCTGGTAGCCATTGGTTTTCGGCATGATAATGTCGCTCAATACCAGGTCGATAGCTTGCGTCCTGACAATCTTCATCGCATCGTCGGCATTTTCTGCGGTGAAAATAATATAACCCTGGCTCTTGAGAACTTCGCTCATAAGACCGACCAGGGCAGGTTCATCATCAACCACTAAAATGCTTGCCGTGCCCGATAAATCATCTTCGTCCTGAGAACTCTGCTGGTTGATATTTAAAAGCCTGGCTGATGCTTCCAGTGGAAAGTAGAGAGAAAACCGCGAGCCGACGCCGAGTTCAGAATAGACTTTAATGGTGCCCTGGCTGCGTTCCATAAAGCCATAGACCTGACTGAGACCAAGGCCCGTTCCCCGCTCCCCTTTTGATGAAAAGAAGGGGTCAAATATTTTACTTTGTGTCTCTTTATCCATGCCCGTTCCTGAATCGGTGATACTTAATACCGCATAGACTCCGCTGTTAATCTGTAGGGCTTCTGCATCTTGCGGACTGAGTTCCTTTTCTTTGACCGTAATTCTTAAGCGGCCGCCATCGGGCATTGCGTGCATAGCATTGATGCAAATATTAAAGATGGCATCCTCAAAATCGCCGGTATTAATATTAATAATCGGTGTTTTTTTATCGAGTTTGAGATTAATTTGAATGCGGGCAGTCAGTGTCTTTTCGAGCAATTCTTGCTGTGATAGCAATAATTCATTGATATCGGTGAGCTCAGTCTGCGCGGGTTTTTGACGGGAATAAGACAAGAGTTTTTGGGTCAGCTTGGTGCCTCTATCGGCGGCATGCTGAATTTGATTGAGGAAACCCGTGTGTTTTAGATTTTCTGCGAGTACCGGTTCCAGCAATTCACAGTAGCCCTGGACCACGCCCAGCATATTGTTGTAGTCGTGGGCAATACCACCGGTGAGTTTTCCGAGGGCGTCCATTTTTTGACTGCGTTGCAGCATTTCCTGCTGTAGCTCGATATCTGTTAAATCCTGGCCAGAGGCGACAAACTGTGTTTCACCGGGTTTTATTTCGGGTAATTCCGCGATGGCAATATGAAAGGGAAATACTTCTCCATTTTTTCTTTTTGCCCTGATATTGATTCCCGTGGTACTTGAACGATGCAGGGTGCGGCGATAATCTTCAAATTTGGCGACGTCATCATTATCGATCAGCGTGATGATGGCCTGGCCGCTGACTTCCTGTTCGCTATAGCCAAACATCTGGCAGGCCGAGGCATTGAAGTGTTGAATGATGCCGTGCTGATTACTGAGTATTACCGCTTCAGCCAGGTTGTCCAGCGTCAAAGCCTGTAATACTTTTTCGTCTTTGAGGGTCTGCTCGGCCAGTTTTCGGCTGGAGATATCGCTACCTTCGGCCACTATAAGATTAATATTTCCTCGCTCATCCTTAATGGGCCGCAGGCTAAACGCTATCCACAATGGGCCGTCGAGGGTTCGCATCTGTATATCCTGCTTATATTCACGGCCCCTGGCGGCGGCCTTGCAGGCTTGATGAACAATCTCGCGAGTTTTTTGATCATGGCTGAACCAGAAACAGTCCCATAAAGCCCGGCCCTCTGCATCTTCAAGGTATAAACCGGCGAGACTGAGGGGGGTTTTATTAACAAATTGGATCTTACCTTCCGTGTTAAGTGTTGCGACCATCGAGCGCATATCACCCAGTATTTGTTCTTGCCTTAGGTGGTTGTCGGCCACCTCCTGACGCAGGTGATAGGCTTCCGTGACATCGTTGAACACCAGAACCATGCCGAGGATACTGTCATCACCATTCCTGATGGGTGCCGCCGAATCGGCGATGTGGTACTCACTGCCATCTTTGGCTATCAGTGTCGTGTGGTTGCTAAGGGTAACGATCTCTCCGCTGGCGAGGACTTTTTGCGCAGGGTTTACCAGGGCTTGCCGGGTTTCCGCATCGACAATATTAAATATCGTGCCCACCGGTTTGCCCTCTGCCTCCGCTATCGACCAGCCGGTGAGTTGTTCAGCGATGGGGTTGAGCCGCGTAACATGACCGGCCCGGTCGGTGACAATCACGCCATCACCGATACTGTTGAGGGTGATGGATAAATTTTGTTCCCGCTGAATCAGATTTTCCTGGGTGTGCTGCAGGTCGGCAATCAGCAAGCTATTGTCGAGGGCAATCGCTGCCTGTGCGGTGAGTACTTGCAGGAGGGATACCTGCTCATCGCTAAAGACATTGGCGATCAGTGAGTTCTCGAGATAAATAAGCCCCAGGGTTCGGCTTTGTACGACCAGGGGCAGGGCCAGTACCGACTTTAGCTTAAAGTGTTGGACCGCCGGGCTGTGACTGTAATCAGCGGATTTGAGGGCATTGGCAAGCACCACCGGCGCCTGGCTGCGCAACACAAAACGGACAATCTCAGGGCAGAGGTTGTCGGCACCCTCGATATCCTGATTTAAGCGCCGGGTTTCTACCGTGACATTTTTACGCCCATGGGCACGGATAGTCAGGGCTTCACCCTCGAGAATAATCAGGTAGGCATTTTGGGCACCCACGCGGGCCATCAGGGAGACCAAAATTTTCAGCAGGAGGGCGTCGTAATCCCTCTCCTTCATGATGTTTTCTGTGGCGTCCAGTAGAAACTGCTTGTCCAGGTTTTGCCCAAGGGGGCTAGCGCTGGCTGTGGCGGGCGTGTCATCAGTTCTACCAGAAAGTAGTTGAAAGCGTTCGCAGAGCTTGTCGGCAAAGACGGAGGCATTGCACTTTTGATAGAGACGTACCGCTTCGTTGAGATGAAAATGGCTACTGTGGTGTTGCCGCAGCGCGAGGGCTTCTCCCAGGCGTTGATAGGCATAGGCCTCGTGCAAGCAGTAGCCATGCTCGTGGGCGCTGTCAATGGCTTGCCAATAGCCATTGCGCAGGGAGCTGATACTGTTACTTTCCTGGGCCGTGGCCTCGGCCTGCATCAGGCATAACAAGGGTCGGAGCAGGGGGCCATATTGTGAGGCTTCACCGACCTCTGCCAATTGTGCGGCGGCATCGGGATTATTGCCGGTGTGCAGCCCGGTCAAATAGCGGTAGACCCCCCAAAGACGTTCGACGACGGTGCTGGGGATGGCACTGAGGAAGGGCTCTGCACTGAGTAAGTCCCGCTCGGCGGCGGCGTATTCGCCAGAATAGAAATTGACGATGGCGCGGGTATAGTAAAAGTTGCACAGTGCCATCAGGTGTTGCTCGGCATGCCATTGTTGTATTTTTTGCTCGACACCGTCCTCATACCCGGGGGGGAGCTCACCCCACAGTGGCGCCAGGGCGGTCTCACTTGCCCGGCAAATCTCCAGGGGTGAGGTGATGGAAAATTGCTCGCAATGTGCAATGCCCTCTTGAATTAAATTTTGTAGCTTGCCGATATCTGCGCCCTGCGTCATTTGATACCAAACTAAAGGGGTATAGCTTAAGCCGGTGTAATTCAGTTCGCCGGCTCGCAAGCCATTTTTAATATTGCTACGACACAGTATTTGCAGCTCACCGATGGTTTGGTTGTGGTGCATCGTCAGCCAAAGCGCCTGGGTAATGGCTCTGATGGTGCTGAATTCATAGGGTTGTTCTGCGGCGAGTTCCAATACCAGGTTTTGATAGTCCTCGGCGAGGCGATAGTTCTTTTGCAGATGGAAATAATTGCACACCGTATTTAGGCTAAAGCAGGCGCCCTTCGTGGTGCCATGCTGCAGGGCGATAATAGTGCTGCGCATGCCGGCGACAAAGTAGAGCCTGTGCCTTCCGGTAAGATAGAAGATGGTCAGTAGTTCGGTGTAAAGAGAGAGCTCAATTTGTATTTTTTGACTCGATGTCATGCTTAATTGTCGATAGCGCTCGACGATCAGTGGGTCGTTCAATACTTCGCTATGGGTCGCAATCTCGGCGCTAATGGCGGCTTCACCCTCTGGCAGGGGATTACCCAGCAAGGCACAGCAGCGTTGGCCCAGTACCAAGCTTTCCTCAAGATGGCCCTGGGAGATGGTGGCAACAATTTGTTCCAGCAGGCAATCGGCGCGATCGAGATCGCTCGCGGCATGTTGTAAGGCGACCTCGATGATTTCATTGGAGCGGCCCTGCTCGCCCACCAGCAAGGCAGAGCGGGCGTAGCATTTGTAGAGGCTGAGCATAAAGGCGTAGTGCTCAGCCCAGTGATCGGTGGGGCAAATGTGCACGGCCTCTGAGAAGTAATAATGGGCGGTATTGTGAGCCAATGACTTGAGGGCCGCCTCGCCGGCGCGAAAGTTGATGGTGGCCTCGGCAAATTTATCCTGCTTGGGGGCGTGTTGATCGCGGCTCTTTTTCAGGTGCTCGGCCACTAGGTAGAGCAATTTAACCTGTTCATTATCTTGCTCGGCTGCTTCCATTTCTCGCAGTTGCTGAAGCAAGAGCTGGGCAATTTGTTGGTGAACCGCAATGGCGGCATCGGGGCTGAGCAATTTCGCCGCGGCTGTTTGAATCTGGTCATGGGCAAAGCAAAGATCCGACTTATCCTTGATTAAAATGCGTTGGGTAAAAATTTCCGCCAGTTGTGTCATTAATTCACTCGGCGACAGGCCCTGCAAAGCGGCTAAATCGCTGGTTTTAAAGCGTTCTCCCAGCAGGGCCGCCGCTGCCAGTAGCTGCTGGGATGGCGTGGGTAATTGGCTGAGCTTGTCGGTGAACAGCTGGAGGAAACTAGCGGGTAGTTGTAGCTCGTTGAGGGCGTCTTGCTGGGAATTCCAGCGACCATGAGTATCGTGAAAAATACCCCCGCGCTGGTGTAGCCAGCGCAAACTCTCGCCCACCAACAGGGGATTGCCGCCACAGCTGGGGTGGATGGCAGCGGTAATACTCTGTGACTCCAGTGGTGAACAATTGAGAATATAGGCTGTCATTTCGTTAACCTGGCTTTTATCGAGTTCGCCCAGGTCAACCTCAAGGAGGGCTGTTTGCGTTTTTTCCAGTAAGCGCCGCAGCGCGTGAATGCGATGTTTGTCATTCACTTCATTGCTGCGAAAGGCCAAAATCAGTAATAAATAGGCATGCTTTTGAGGCTGGGAAAAGAGCAGTTCCAGCACATCAAAGGTGGCATCGTCGCACCACTGCAGGTCATCGATAAAGATAACCAGGGGGTGCTCCTGGGTGGCCAAACAGGTGATAAAGCGACAAAACAGGTCATTGAAGCGATTGCGGGATTCTATCGGCGGCAGTGAATTGACATCGGGTTGGGGGCCAATCAGCAGGGATAATTCGGGGATAACAGCCTGTAGTAATTGACCATTGATACCCACCACGTCGAGGATGTCGTGTTTCCAGCTCTCCAATTGCGCGCTGGTTTCGGTGAGTATCTGACGTATCAACTTGCCGATGGCCTGGGCGAGGGTGGCGTAGGGCTGGTGCATTGAAAATTGATTGTATTTGCCGGAGGTAAACAGGCCCTGCTGCTCCAGTATCGGTACTTCAAGTTCCTGTACCAGGCGCGACTTACCAATACCCGATAAACCGGACACGAAGGCAAGGCCTAGGGTGGCCCGATTGACCTCTTGGAATAAATCGAGCAGCTGTTGTTTTTCCTGGTTGCGACCGACGAGTATCGAGGGCAGGACAATTTCCCTGCTGAAATCACCGCTCTTTAAGGGGAAGTCGGAAGTATCATTTTTAGCCAGCCGCTCCAGGCAGGTCTGTAGGTCTTTTTTCAAACCCTGGGCTGTTTGATAGCGTTTTTCGGTTTGCTTGTCTAATAAGGTGGCGATGATATGACTCAGCGCTATGGGACATTGAGGGTGGTCGTGAGCCAGCGCTGGGGGGATTTCAGCCAGGTGGGAGTGTATAAGTTCCTGGGGCTTGGTCGATGTAAAAGGGGGAGCGCCGCTAATACAGTGGTACAGCACGCAGCCGAGGGAGTAGAGATCACTGCGGTAGTCGACCACGAGGCGGACTTGCCCGCATTGTTCGGGCGACTGGTAGGGTATTGAATCTCGGCAGTAGGCCGGGTCCGTGATCAGCCGGCTCAATCGATTGGGCGTGACCAGGGCTAAATCATCGAATAACAGGGTCTCAGCACCAGCGCTGGAATAAAAAATATTATTGGGTTTCAGTCCACGGTGAACCCAGGTTTTAAGATGCCTGTTGGCTAAGCCTTCACAGAGGGAAATACCCAGTTGCAGAGTTTTTTCCACGCTGAGCGTACGCTCTGAGCGTAAATACTCCCCCAGTGTTGCCTGAGGGTGGAAAGCATATTTAATCAGGAAAGCGTTCTCAACCTCAAGCAACTCGGGCAGTCGAAGCCCTTCAATATTCAGTTCTTGCAAATATTCAAGTTGTTGCTGAAGGTAGCTTTTCAGGGCTTTGTCGAGAAACTGTGGTTTTACCACTTTGACGCGATACAGCACCTCGCTCTCGTTGGCCGCGTAGGCAACATAAGATTCAGCGTAAAAGTTGGATCCGAGTTTTTGTTTAAAGATTAATTCCATGGCAAGGCCATCAAAATGTTTGTTTTAGCCGGGTGCTAATACATTGGCCGTTGATAAAGCGGGAACAACGTTCTCAACCACTACCTCCAGGGCCAACACATCGTCATGGCTAAGGTGGGCGAAAAAAGCAATTTGCCGCACTGGGGATAAGAGAATGGTGAGTGGCGCCCTTCACACATAAGAGTTTTCAGCATAGACCAGAGGGGAGTGATCAGCCTCTCTGGAACGAGATCTTTACGCCAATAACTGGCGAGAGTGGCTTGCTGTTGATTTCAGACCGTTGAATTGGCTCAATAATCAGCCGCTTAGTTTTATCTCGATAAGAAAGCGGCTATGAATTAATCAAGATCAAAGGCGTAGTAGAGGTCGAGACTATTTTCCAGGCTGCTGACTAACTCCAGCCACAGGCGGGAGTGTAGATAGAGGCGGGTGGTCAGTACATTTGTGGGCTCGTGCAGGCCGACACCGTAGGACAAATAAATTTTGTTGCCAATATAGCCACCAACGGTGGCGCGGGTGCCAGCGGCAGATTCTTCGGTTCCCAGCTTAATATTGTTAATGCCGGGGAGCCGGTTTAAGGGGTTTAATAAACCGCTCTGGTTAACAATGCCGGTGCCCATGGACAGCGCCATGGCGGTGCCATCAGCCCCGGCGTCGGAGCGACTGCTCAAACCTCTGCCGCGGCTGAGGTAGGACAGGACTTCAGCTTGCGGCATGCTGGGGTCGGAGTAAATTTGTAGCCGGGGTGTGGCCAGATTGCCCAGCACTTCGACACCCACAGTAATTTTTTCATAGCCGATTTGACGTTCGGCACGGACATTGAGCCGGGGGTTATCAAGGGCGCCGGTGAAACTGACGGTGCCGCGTTTCACCGCTAAGCGTTGCCCGTAGGCATGGAACTCGCCGTCGAGTACCTTTAAATCGCCAAACAGTTGCAGGGGTTGTTGCGGTTTCTGTCGCAGTCGAAGATCACCACCCACGAGTAGCTGTAAGCCGTGGCCAACGACGGCGAGCTGATTCTCAATAGCCACGCGCAGGTCTATGGCCGTATCGAAGGGGCGCTGTTGTTGCAGGGGCTTTCCCCTGATGTCGACCTCTACCACATCAGCCGACAGGGCAACGCCGCCTGCGGGGAGTTGGTCAAATTCGACGAGGCCCTCGTGCAAGGTTAGCTGTCCGTCGAGTGTTAACAGGCCCTCTCTCGCGCTGAGATGAATGTTCTCTGAAATAAGTAGCGTGGTGCTGGGGGGGATGAGAAGTCGTTGCTGCTTGCCTTCTATGTTCAGGGTGATATTGCGCTCGGGTTGGGACAGTAATTTACCGTGGATATTGAGTTCGCCTTCACCCATCTCACCCTTGCCCTGTAATTCAGCCCAGTCACCGTGCAGCTTAACTTGCAGATTCAGTGCTTTAATTTCACTGGGATTACCCACCGCCGCAAACTGCCCATCGCTAAGATGGAGAGAGCCGTGGCCGAGTATCTGCTCGGCATGGCCCGATAGTTTGATAGCGCCGTTGAGCTGGCCCTGCAGTTGCGATAGTTGGGGTAACAATGGCTTGAAGGCGTGGAGCTGCAGTTGCTCGACAATAAGCTCGCCGTTGATGGCTGCGTCTTTATGGCGAGGCAGTTTCAAGTCGGCACGAAGAGTTTTATGCCCCGCCTGTTCAAGGCCCGCTGCAAGCTGTATTTCCTGGGCATTGAGTGAGAAGCGTGCGTTGGCATTATCCCAGTGCAAAGACGCAGACTCATATTCGCCCAGCGAGCGGCGGATTGCCCCCGATTGCAGAGCCAGTTCACCCTGTAAATGAGGGCCCTGGGCGGCAGACCAGTGGCTTTGTAGCGCGAGTATGAGCTGGCTCTGCATCGCGACATTTGCTGGCAACAATGCATCGAGAAAGCGCAGATCAGCCCTTAGCTCGAGATTGCCCCCACCTGCTTCGCCAAGTCGGTAGACGCCGGGACAGAGCTGAGCATGCTCTGCTCGCCAGCAATGGGCGGCAATTTTAAATTGCTGACGGGTGGTGTTCCATTCAAGGGGTAGCGCTTCGCTCAGTTGCCAATGTCCGATGGGGCTAGCTAGCTGTGTGGGCAGTAGCTGGCCGCGCCAGCCGCCATCCTTATTGTGGGCAGTGGGAGTGGATTGACCCTTGAATTTCAGAGTGCCCTCGATATCGCCATGGCTACTCAAGCTGAACGTTTGGCTCTGCTCATTCCCGCTGGCAACGATGCTCAGCTCACGGAGTTGGCTTGAGCCAAGGTCGATGTTGTCGAGATGCAGGTCTAAAGAAAAGGGTTTTATTACAACAGAACTTGGCGCAGCGGTGAGTAAACCCTGCAGGCTATAGCTGCCCGCAATACTGGTTTTCTCAATGGCAAGATTCTGCCACTGTAAGTTCCGGCCTGTGCCTTTAAAGATAATCTGCTGAGCATCGGAGCTCATACTTGAGCTCAGCGTCAGGGAGCCCCCGGCATCGGCATGCCAACGCTTAAGGTCGTCGATAGTGAGATTGAACCGGGGACCTTGCTTGAGGCTGTCGTCGGCGCTGAGCAGCAGCTGGGCATGGTTCAGTTCGGCACGTAATTGGCTGTCGCTAATCTGCAGATCATTGTCGATCTCAGCGAAGCCATTAATGATGGCGGGCAGGCCGTTCACCTCACCCTTTAAGTCCACCTTATCGAGGGCGAAGTGCCAGCCATTGTTATGGGTGCGACCGCTGGCCTGCAGACTGCCTGCCAGGCGACCGGATATTTGTGGATGGAGGGCCGGCAAGGTAAAGCCGGGAGATTTTGCAGCAAGTGTCCACTTCATCGTTTCGCCGTAAAACAGGCTGCCGCTGAGTGTCAGTTTATTATCCCTGACAGAGCTATCTTTACGCTTGCCGTCCTGGGCAATACTACCTTGCACAACACTATCTTCCGCAAGATGGACATCGGCGATATCGCGCAGCTCGGCCTCTTCGATGGTGAGCAGGGAAGCCTCGTTTCGACCCTGCAGAGATAGCAGTAGGGCTTTGTCGTTAAGCCCCTCTGCCGCTACCTGAAAATTAAAGGACTGGCTGTGTCGTGTGCCTTCAGCCGATAACTGCACGGGGCTTAGCAAGTGACTATCGAGCAGTGCTTGCGCTAAGTCTGCAGGCAACCCCGGCAGGTTTCGCAATGGCAACTTGCCGGGCCATTGGGCACTGGCCTGTAGTTCAAAAGGCAACAGGGGGTCGAGAGTGTTGAGCTTGCCCTGCAGGTTGATGTCTTGCTTGTTGTTCAACTGTGCATTAAGACTCAGAGCGGCCAGGTTGCCGGAGACTGCGATATCGACCGTACGCTGATGAAGCCCTTGCCAAAGTGGCGGCTGTGCCATTTCAAGTTGGGCATCGACTGTGAGGGGCCAGTTGTCGATAAATGTAATGCTGCCGTTTAACCGGGCCTTGGCGCGCGGCAGATCATTAATGGCCGCCTGGCTAATTTGGACTTGTGTGTTGACCCAACGCGCCGATACCTTCAGTGCTTGCTGTTGAGATTTATTGCCGTAGATATCCCAGTGCAAGTGCTGCAGTGAGAGCTCATTAAGGACCAGTTCAAGGGGTAAAGCGATGCCTGGCAGTGTGATGTGCTTCGAGGTGTCGAGTCCAGCGGATGTGGGTTTATTAGTGGGCAGATCGCCGGGGGGGTTGTCGTCGAGCGACAGTTCATGCAATGCCAAATAAGTATTTTTAACACTGGCCTTATTAATAATAATTTGTGAGCCGCTAATGCTGAGCTGAGCGCGAGCCTCCCCCTGACGCCACGATCCCCCCGGCCAGTGGACGGCGGTATTAGCGATGCTTAGATGCTCTATTTCTATCTTAAAAGGAAAGACGAACAACGCTGGGACCGCCGCGTTATGAACGATATCGGGCTTATCTGTACTCGCATCTTCTGCAGGCAGTGCGTGAATTTCCAGTTTCTCAGCGACAATATTTTGCAAACAGAACTCGCCCGACCACAGACAGCTCGCCCTCAGTTCACTGCTGATGTCACTGAGTTCTAGGTTGATATATTCCTGGCTGAAGCGAACATGGGAGAGCTGCAGTTTACCCAGCAGGCTACCCTTGTGGAATTGAATGTCGAGGGGCGTCATTTTACCCAGGGTGTTGATCAGCACCATCAGCAATAGCAGTAATAATAGGGGGCAGACGATAAGCGTTGCGGCGAGCCAGCGCCATGATTTACTCAAAACTCGGCGCCAATGTTGAGATGCAGGCGCCAACCGGGGTTATCGTTACTTAAGCTATTGGCCAGTTCCATTTTGATGGCCCCGGCTATCGTCAGGTAGTGAACGCCCAGGCCGGCACTGTAATTGGCGTCAAACTGACCTTCGTCGAAGGCATCGCCAAAATCACTAAACAAGGCACCGCGCCACTGCTCAGAAAAATAATATTGGTACTCCATGCTGGCGGTGATTAAACGGTCGCCACCCACCACCAGGGTACTTGCTTTGCCACTGGGTAAGACGCCGCTGATGGTGTTGCCAATGGCCTGATAGGAAAAGCCTCGGATGCTCTGTGCGCCGCCGGCAAAAAAACCCAGTGAGGGCGCCAGATGTTTACGGTCTTTGCTGTCGACAAGCACTGCACCCAGTTCCGCACGGGTGACGATGCGATGGCGAACTTGCAGGGTGGTGACGTAGGTGAACTTGCTATAGGCACGCAGTAAATCAATATCCGAGCCGAGATCCTCACTACCGGCCTCGAACTGATAGAACTGGCTAAAACCGCTGCGGGGGTCGACGAAGGGCCCCGTTCTGAATTCATGGGAAAAAGTCAGGCCCGGCAGTAGATAATCACTTTCTGTTTTCAGGCTCTCGGCATCCCAGCCCTCATCGAGAGCGCGCAGGGAGACACTGCGTATCCAGCCACCCTCTACTTTTGTTTCGCGGCGTATCTGCAGTTCTTTCTGCTGGCTGTCGAGGTCGCCGAATTCATTTTCTTCCCTGCGCGCACTGAGTAGCAGCACATCGTTGAGGGGATGTGTCAGGGGGATTTTATAGGTCACGCGACCACTGGGGTTGACGCTTGAATATTCCAGGCGGGTTTCCTGACTGTGGCCGTAGCGATTAATACGCGGTGTGCGCCAGGTCAGGGACAGGCGCTCTTCGGTATCCGTGCTGTAGCCAATACCGGCATCAATACTGTGGCGTTTGGCCGGGAGTAGATCGAGTTCGACAGGCACATGATTATTTTTAGCCTCGGCAATCAGGGGCTTGAAAGTAATACTGGAGAAATATTGCGTGTGTTGTAAATTCGCCTGAAATTTCCGGATCTGTGCAAAATCAAAATAATCACCTTGTTGAAAGGTTTGCAGGGATTTTCCCAGGGAGGCGTCGAGTACATTGTCATCAAACTGAATGGCGCCAAAACGGTAGCGCGGGCCGCTGTCGAAGCATAAAAGTATCTGGGCCGTGTCGGCTTCGGTATTCACCAGAATACGGCTTGCCGTGAAGCTGGCGCTAAAATAACCCCGTTGCTGCGCAAGATTGATCAGGGCTTTTTTATAAGTTTCATACTCGCCGTGGTGAAGAGCAGCACCTTTCACAAGAGGTGTGGATGCGATTAAGTCTGTAAAAGCAGGGTCTTCAAGGGCATCGCCCTGTAGCTGAATATCGACGTCGTTAATGAATACGGGCTGATGGGGCGTGACATTAATCCTTAGTTGCCAGATCGCCTTACTGCGTTCGATGTTAATAACTATGTCGGGCTGGTAATAGCCGAGTGCCCGCAGACTCTTGGCGATTCTATTATTTAGGCCTGCAAGAAAATTTGACCGCTCTGCCGGTGTTTTGGGATTCTCCCCCAGCCAGGCCTCGATATTTTTTTTTAGCTCTGGCGAAAGCCCATCGACGGAATAATGTAATGTGTCGCCATAACAGGCAATCGTGCTGGAGAGTAAGATAAGAGCGAAGAGGTGCGCGGTGCATTTGGGTATGACAAGCGAGCCTGGTCGCTGTCTATTTTGCAAACCTGGTGCGATGGTGTGAGCTTTAAAGAAGCTGAAGATTAATGGCAGAGTCCGTTCCACTGAGTTGGCGCGCCTCGTATACAGAGAGGATAAAGGGCTTCGATTTACTCATTAAATGAGATCGTGAGGGTGCTTGAATTAAAACATACTTTTCTTCTGTCGCAGCAATAGATAGTCAGTTGAATAGATAGGCAGTCTGTCGAATTTCATAGCGCCTAGACTTTACTTATCAGTGCCAGGGCTTATTGGATAAAGTCATGGCTAAACGCATATGTATTTGAATTATTATCTAAGGGCCTATCAATTGCTTCAAGGTAGCGGATTTAATCTGTTATTTAATGGCCCGGAATAAGGCTTTTACCGTCCTCTGGCCCGCAAATAGAAGAGGTGCAGGGCCTCTCAGCTATTGGCCAGTTGCTGTAATCCAGGGACGTCGAGAATTTCAATTTCTTTTTTATCAACGGCAAGAACATTCTGTTTTTGAAAGCGGCTGAAAACCCGGCTCACGGTTTCGACGGTCAGACCCAGGTAGTTGCCGATATCGGCGCGGGACATGGGCAGGCGAAAGCGCACGTTCGACAGGTTGCGCTGGGCGTTGCGTGCGGAGATACTCAACAGTAGAGTGGCGACGCGTTCTTCGGCGCTGTTTTTGCTGAGCAGGGCGATCAGCTGCTGATCATTGGTAATTTCTTTACTCATTAACTTGAAGAAATGGCGTTGTAGCGAGGGCAGGCTCATGCTCAATTCCTCCATGCGGCCGAAGGGGATCTCGCAAATGGCGGCGGTCTCCATGGCAATGGCGGAACTAATATGATGGGTGTGGGCGATGCCGTCCATGCCAAATATTTCACCGGGCAGATAGAAGCCAGTGACCTGTTCTACCCCCTGGTCGTTGACGCTATAGGTTTTTATCGAGCCGCTGCGCACCGCGTATACAGAGCGAAATTCGTCACCGCAATTGTAAACATAGTTGTCTTTTTGCAGGGGACGGCCGCGCTGGACAATGTCATTGAGGCGGTCAACTTCATCGAGCTCGAGGGCGATGGGCAGACAGAGCGCATTCATGCGGCAATCTCGGCAATTAATGTCGGCACTGTGTGGGCATCGCTGTGACATGTTTAAGTCTCTACTCATTGCTACTTCGTCGTTCATTGTAACCTCTTTCCCGTACTTTCATGTCGCCATGAACGGCTTGTTCCGCGTGTTTATGCGCTATTTTAGACATCGAAGATCTTCTCGCAGATAGCTGAAAGATTGACGATACCTGCTGTACTTAGGTCCAAGGCCTTGGCCTTATGGTTTAGCCATTCCCTGGGGATGAGCGCGGTGAGTTGTTGCTGTAGCTGTGGCTCTGTCGACGTAATGGCATGCTGGCAAAGTAGCTGCTGAATAAGCTGGAAACCAGGCTTCTTGTTGGCAGGCAGGTGGAAGTGGCTTTTTACCGGTGATTGACGATTGGCCAGTACCCTTACATAGTCTTCGTTGGATGAGGTGTTGTACTGATATTTGCCGGCACTTAAGCTCAGCGCGGCGACACCAAAGCCCAGCCAAAGCGGGATTTGCCCGGCGATATAACCCCAGGGCGTCGCTTCAAGTTTGGTGGGTCGAGGTAAATGCCCCAGCGGATGAGAGGGCGCAAAGAAATTGTTGTTGCCGCAAACCCGCCATCCACAAGCCTTGAAATACTGGTTAATACGAGCCAGCTGGTTTTGCTGAGTGAGCCTGTCCTGCAGAGAGACGGGCGCATTTTTCTGGCTTGAAACTTCTATATGGATGCAGTGGGAGTTTTCCAGCAAGTTAATTAGACGCTCGACAAAATCCGGGTGAGTCTGGTCGCTGAATTTAATGACACAGCTAAGATTAAATGATTGGTAGTCGCTGAGCATTTGCAGGGGACGTTCAATATTTGACAGGCTGCGATCAGGGCTGGCAATACTGGCATCAATATTCAATTGAAGCGCATTAAAATTTAAACCTTTGATCAGGGCGAGATTGTTCTTATTCAGTTCCATTGGCGTCACCGCCATGCCGCGGGTAGATCCCTCTTGCTGATGGCTGAAATGACTGCTGAGACGAAAGCATAATTCGGTGATGGCCTCGGGTGAAAACTGTTGTAAGGGGCTGCCTAACCACCAGACAGAGGCCACTGGCTGGTGGCGTTTGTAGAGCGCACGCCGCAGGCTGACCTCCTGACAAATGAGGTGCTCGTAGTTGTCGACCCGTTGTCGAGGGCAATAAATATTGATGCCAATTGGCGCGATACTACTCAGCTCAGGACTCTCTATCTCGCCTGCTGCAGGCTCTTGTGCTTGAATTTTATAGAGGGGAAACAGCGAAGATTTAAAGCCGGTCGTGAGGGAGCGCTGAATTTGAGAGTCGCTAAAATCTGTCATCTTGATTGTTGGCTGGGCCATCGGGTGGCTCTTTTACCCTAATAATATGAATGCTGACTTTAGAGGGCATCCACGACGGGGTATATGACCTGTATCAAACAGCTCCCCGTCGTTGCTATATTAATTGACTTTAGTTGATATGCTAGCCACTGATATCTGATTAGTGATAGGCAGTGATTTAGGCACTTTTAATGAATGATTAAGGCACAGGGCTCAAACAATAATAAGGGAGTCATCGATGGAAAATATACTGGCCGTGATAACCCACTGGGATGATGCCGAGGCGGTTCTCGCCGAAGCAGAAAAGCTTGCCGCACGATTGCATACCGGTATTGACGTTTTAGTGCCCGTGCATGACCAGCTGGGTGAGTTAAGTAAGTATCTTAATTTGCAGGACTATAGTCTGCTGCAGGCGGAAATTGTTGACGCCGAGAGTGCGCGTCTCAATAGCCTGTGCGCGGGTAAAAGTTATCGCCTGCATGTCGAGTGGACGACAAAAGTACATGCCACTGTTGTTGAAAAAGCCCAGAGTTATGGTGCCGGTTTAATTGTCATGATGGCGAGCCATGACCCGGTGTTATCGGTGCTTATTCATACTCCAGATGACTGGCATCTGTTTCGTGAAACGCCTTGCCCGGTGCTGGCGATGGTCAAAGAGCGTAAAGCCTGCCAGCAGGTGATTGCGGCGATTGATGCCCTGGATAGCCAGGAACCCCACCAGCAACTCACTACGCGCTTGCTCGACAATGCGGCTGCCCTGGCTAAGGCGGAAGGTGTGCCTCTGAAGATCTTAAGTGTGGTGCCCGACCCCGCGCTGGTTTATGCGGGTCTTGCCAGTGCGCCGCTGAGTGGCGATTTCCTACTCGATACCCTGGCCATTGCCGAGCAGAAAATTCAGGCGCTGATCGAGCATTTGGGCATTAAGCCCCAGGCCATTGAAGTGGTGACAGGGCGGGTTGAAGATGTGGTGAGCCAGAGGGCTTCACAGGATGATGCCCTGCTAGTGATTGGCAATGCCGCCAATAAAGGCTTGAAGGCTTTGTTAATCGGCAATACCGCGGAGCGTATTCTGCGCGGTATGAAGACGGATATGCTGGTGGTCAACTAGTAGGCTGTTGCCCGATGCTTAACAGCCTGTTAGCGCTGGTCGTAGGCCTTGCCCCACAGCTGTAGCAAGCGTTGTTTGCGGCCACAGTTCCAACTGTAAAACTTATAGCGCTTGGGGTTCTTTTGATAGTAGTTCTGGTGGTAATCCTCGGCGGGATAGAACTGGCTGGCCGCGGTGATTGCCGTGTGCACCGGTGACGGTAGTACATCACCGTCATTGAGCTGCTGCTTACTTTTTTCAGCCAGCTCACGCTGTTGCTCGCTGGTGTAAAAAACCTCACTGCGATATTGGCTGCCGCGGTCGCAAAATTGGCCACCGCCGTCGACGGGATCAATGTTAAGCCAGAAGGTGGCGAGGAGCTTCTCGTAAGTGATTTTATTGGGGTTATAGACAATCTCCAGGGCCTCGGTATGCCCGGTGCTGCCACTGGACACTTGTTTATAGGTCGGTGCAGCCACCGTGCCGCCGATATAACCCGAGGTGGTGGAAATAACCCCGTCCAGGGCATCAAAGGGTGGCTCCATGCACCAGAAGCAACCACCGGCAAAGATGGCTTTTTGGGTGTCGGGTTCGGCATTCACTACCACTGCTAGTGAGCAGGACAGTGCCAGAATGGCGAATAAGCGCCCCAGTATTTGTTGTAATTTACTGCTCATTTTACCTTTCCTTTTCATGTTCAATGGCTCATGACCCAAGGGGTCGACTTGTAGGTTGGATGAGCACTCTGCCAATTCGTTCCCGAGGGAATCTGTCTTTATCGTCTGCGCTAAGTGTTGTTTGAGCGGCAGCGCCAGATAATAAACCCGGATGCCCTAATATGCTATATGACGATGGCGGCATGTGTATTTTCTGCTTATCATGCTTTTTCAAAAATAATAAACGAATATAAAGGAATCAATATGACTTCTCTCGAAGCGCGCCTACAGGTACTCGAAGATAAAGACAGTATTCGTGAACTCACGGCGAAATACTGCTATGCGGTGGTCAGGCAGGACTCTCAAGCTCTGCGAGCAATTGGCCCAGTTATACCAGGACAAAATTGAAGAGGTTGGCCCCAAACCCTTTATTCAGAATCACGTTATTGAAGTTGACGGGGATAGCGCCACGGGCAACTGCGCGGTTGAAATTCGTCTGATTGAAGAGGGCAAGGCCTTTACCGCCTGTGGTCATTACAATGATCTTTATCGGCGTGTCGATGGCGAGTGGAAGTTTGCCCGGCGCGATTTTGAACTCTATCACTGGGTGCCGTTGGCAGAGGGTTGGGCGGGCTAAGTGTAGCTGTCTAATGACAGGCTAATACTGACAATGAAATGCGTTTGGCGGTGCTGCAAAGACCTGAGTTTAAGATGACGGGCCTCAGGTCTTTGCGGGCAATGGTGAGAAATTACTATCGCGTTTTTTGGGTTTGCTGGCCATCGATTGACTGGCCCTGTCTCCGCTGCCGAATGGCTTATTTACCGGTATAGACCGGCGGACGCTTTTCGATAAAGGACTGCACTCCCTCGGCGGCATCGTCGGTATTGGCGAGTGCTTTCATCACCGGAATAAACTCATCAACGGCGGCTTTGGGGCTGTCGAAGTAATAGGCCCGAGAGCTTTGCAGGGTGGCTTGCACGGCCAGGGGTGCCTGTTTGGCAATTTCTTCCGCCAGTTCCAGGGCGCGATTAAACTCTTCGCCATCGTCGACAATTTCCTGAATAAAGTTGTAGCGCAGGGCTTCTTCGGCATTGAATTCATAACCGGTTAACAGCACTTTCATGGCATTGCCCCAGCCTGCGCGCTCGACCATGCGGAAGGTGGCACCGGCGGCGGCCATAACACCGCGACCCACTTCAAGCTGGGAGTAGCGCGCACTTCTCGCCGAGACAACAATTTCTGTCGCCAGCATTAATTCGATGGCTGCGGTGTAGCAGATGCCATTCATGGCAGCGACCACCGGCTTGGTGCGAAAAGGGGGTTTCAGTGAAAAGGGGTCAATGCCATTGGTGGGTAGAATAGCTTCGCCTTTTTTCATGGCGTCGGCAAATTTAGGCAGGTCGAGACCGGCGGTAAAATGTTTGCCGTGGGCGAACAGTACGCCAACCCAAAGCTCGCTATTGTTTTCCAGTTCGGCGTAGGCATCGGCCAGTTCGCTAAACATTTTTGGTGTAAAACCGTTGTATTTTTCCGGGCGGTCGATGCCGATTAACATGATGTTGCCACGTACTTCAGTGCTGATTTGTCCGTCGGGATGGCGTTCGTTTTGCTCGGGTGTACTGCTCATAGCGGAGATCCTGTTGATTGAGTTATTACTGCTAATAGTTTGTTTGAATTTATGGAAAATTCGAATCAATAATTTATGTGCCCTTAAAGACCGGCTCGCGTTTTTCCATCATCGCGGCAATGCCTTCGCGGGCATCATTGGAATTAAAAGTGGCCGATTGATGCAGAGCCTCTTCCGCTAGCCGCGAATGGGGGTCCCAGTCGAGATTTTTAATGATCGACTGCTTCATTAATTGCACCGCGTTTGGCGCACAGGCGGCGATCTCTTCTGCCAACTCAAGGGCTTTGGGCCACACCTGATCGGCGGGCAGGGCGTAGTTGAAGAGACCGAGATTTTTACCTTCACTGCCGCTAAAGCGCCGTCCGGTGAACATCAGTTCATTGGCTTTTACCAGGCCAATAAGGCGCGGCAGTATGTAGGAGAGGGACATGCCGGAGTGCATGCCGAGGCGGGCGAAGTTGGCACCGTAAAGCGCATCATTGTTGGCGACGCGAATATCACTCAGCAGGGCAACGCCGAAGCCACCGCCAATGGCATGGCCGTTCAGTGCGCCGATCACCGGTACAGAAATATTCAGCAGCTCCATGCAAGTGCTGTAGGTATCAATTAAGCCCCGTTGGGTAAAAGGTATTGCTGAGCTTTCGGCGCCGCCTTTAAAGTCGCCACCGGCGCAAAAGTTCTTCCCGGTGCCGGTAATAATCAGGCAGCGAATATCGGTGTCTTTTTTCGCGTCGGCTATCGCTTCCTTTAAGGCCTCAAGCATTTCGGGTGTCAGGCTGTTGCGATTGGCCGGGCGATTAAAAACAATTTGCCCAATTAAGGTGTGCAGGGGCTTGTTGGCATCCGGTTTGTCATTAACAGTTTTGTTACTTAAACGGGCATACCAGGCTGCTTTGTCGCTCATTTTCTATTGTGCCCAATCAATAATGCGGAGTGGCGATTTCGCGGTGCTCGTAGCCTTCATCGCCGGGTATCAGCGGTGGAGCCCCTTCTTTTTCCGCTTTAACGGGAAGAATTCTGGGTATGTCGCGGTATTGGGCGACGGTATCGAGCAGGCTTTGGCTTTGCTCATGGCCGGTGAGACCCTGAATGTTTTTGATGGTCGGGAAGAAAATCTGGAAGCCTTCCTCCTTGCGTTTGCGCAGCGCTTCGGCGGGGTTTACCCAGCACTGAGAGACCACCTCATGATTGTCGATAATGGGCTCCTGTTCGGCGGGAGCACGGCAAATAAAGAAGCGAGTATCGAAGCGGCGGGGCATCACGATGGGTGTTACCCAGTGGCTGTAGTAGAACATCTGGTCGGTGGCCAGGGTGAGTTCTTCTTTGCGGCAAATTTCCAACAGGCTCATTTCACCCTTGTTTAAAGCCTCCCGATAGTCGACAAAGCGTTGTTTAACGGCGGGGGAATTAAAGCTGACGATTTTTCCACTCTTGTCGTAGGCCAGTAAAATACCGGCCTCTTCAAAGCACTCGCGAATGCCACCCATCCAGTAGGCCAGACCATGTTTTGGCATACCGAGAATGGCGCTGGCATCTTTATCGGTATGGCCGGAATAGAGGGCTTCATATTCTTTGTCGGCGTCGTGTAAATCGACCTTGCCACCGGGAAAAACAAAGGCACCGCTAAAGGATTCCGATTTGCCGCTGCGTTCCTGCAGCAATACTTCGACGCCATTGGGGGAGTCTCTCAGCAGAATAACGGTGGCGGCATAGAGTAGTTCTGAGTTATTCATAGCTTTTCCCCTGGGGTTGTCGATTATTAGTAGAATAAAGTTTGGCTTGTTTATTAGCCATAAGCCAGCCCGTCACCTTCTTCACCAAAGGCTTTGGCCTCTTCACGCAATTTGAATTTCTGGATTTTACCACTCGGCGTGCGCGGTAGCTCGCTTCTTATTTCCAGTCGCTCGGGCCAGTACTGTTTGGCCATTTTAGCTTCGCCGAGGTAGCGCTGTAATTCTTTTTCGTCAAATTCACTACCGGGTGTCAGTGTTACAAACAGGCAGCCTCTTTCGCCCATGCGGGGGTCGGGCATGCCGACCAGGGCGCATTCCTGAATGGCGGGGTGCTTATAGAGGAATTGCTCAACTTCGACGATGGGCACATTCTCGCCACCACGAATAATGATGTCTTTTGAGCGTCCCGAGATTCGAATATAGCCGTCTTCATCCTTCCGGGCCAGGTCACCGGAACTTAGCCAGCCCTCACTGTCGATAGCCTCGTCGGTCAGATCTTTGCGCTTTAAATAGCCGCAGCAATTAAAGGGGCCGGCGGTCTGTACTTCACCTTCCTCTCCCTGAGCGACCTCATTGCCCTCGCTGTCGACCAGGCGTAGTTTGACACCCATGCGCACACTGCCGTCGGTATTAAATATTTTGTCGTCGGCGTCTTCAGGCACGCAAATGCAGGCGATTAAGCTTTCGGTCATGCCGTAGGCACCGTAGACGCCGCAGCCCAGCGCTTTGCGCGCATCTTCTGCGACAACGCGGGGGATGGGTGCGCCGCCAGTCACAAAGGTGTGGAAGTGACTGGTATCGTATTTGCTCACGTCTGGGGAATAACTCATATCGGCGACGAAGGGGGTCGCGCCCATAGTGAAGGTAATGTGTTCATCCTGAACGATCTGCAGGGCCTTGCCCGCCTCCCAGACATCGCTATAAACCACTTTTGCACCGAGATACATACCGATCAATATACCGACCAGAAAACCAGTTTGGTGGGCCAGGGGTGAACCCATGTAGAGGTTGTCATCTTTATTCAGGTGATAACTGGAGATAAAGGTTTCGGTGCAAGAAAGCAGGGTGTTAGAGGTGTGCATCACGCCCTTGGGTGAACCGGTGGTGCCCGAGGTGTACATTAACTGCACCACTTCATTGGGTGTGGCCGCGAGGCCTGCGAGGCTGGCTTCGGCATCCATTTCATCTTCCCAGCGGGTGTTGAGCAGAGCCGTTTCGAATGAGTCGGGATTGCTGGGGCCACCGATAACGAGGGTGTGGGCCAGCTGGGGTAGCTCGGATTTGATCTCGGCCACCATCGCCGGATAGTCAAAACCTCTGAAAGACTTCGGCACAATGGCAATTTTGCTTTCCGCAAAAGCCATCATGTAAGCGACTTCGCGGTGGCGAAAAATGGGCATCATCGGATTTGTCACCGCGCCAATTTTTAAGGCCGCCAAATGAATCGCCAGAAATTCCCACCAGTTGGGCAGTTGGCAAGAAATGACATCGCCGCGATGAATGCCAAGGTTGAGCAAGCCCAGAGCCATGCGCGTAACGGTGGTATTTAACTGGCGGTAAGACAATACGGTGCGCAGCCCGGTTTCGCTATTGTGGTCGACAACGGCAATGTGCTCGGGGCGTTCGCTCACATGTTGGTCGAAATGGTCGAGTAAAGTCTTATTTTTCCAATGACCGGCGGCGGTCATTTCATCAATACGTTGCTGGGTGAGAAACGGCGTAATGCTCATAATGTTGGCTCGATTGATTATTATTGAATAATGTAAAGAGGCTTACATTATTCAATAATGTCATCGTTCCTTCAATGTTATTAATCGGGACGTTTTACTGAGCCAGCTTTGGTTTTTTGAAAGGGGAGAAGGGGAAGGGTTAAACGTCGATGAGCAAAGAGCCATTGTTGAGCAGGGTGTCGAGCAAAGCCTGATCTCGAGGCTCAAGTGTGCCCAGCTCGCTGATTGGTAGGCAGCGAGAATCGGCAAGTCTTGTGGCAAATGCCTGGGAGCAGGGGTAGAGCTCACCGTCCACAGCCAGATTTGCAGGGTCCCCGGCCAGCGCAGCGAAGCGCGAGGCAGGGTGGCGGGCTAGTAGTGTATCCCCGTCGAAATTGATACTGGATGGGCTGAGTTCTTCGGCGTCATTGTCAGGCTCAGCTTCTAAGTCTAATTCAAGGCCAAGGTCGGGATATTTCCGTGTGGTCATAAAGCGAGCAAACCACTGGGCCAGTTGTTCTTTGTCATCGAGTTGGCGCAGCAGCAGGTTTTTGACTTCATCAATAAATCGCTCGTCAATAACACCCTTCGCCATTGTTGCTGTGAGTGCCGGGTCGCGGTAAATCAGTTCGTCGGTGCCGCTACTGCTACCGTTGCCTTTGGATAAGAGTTCCGTGGCAAGGTCACCGAGTAACTCGCTGGCGCGGGGAGCGCGAAAGCCGACGGAGTAGGTCATGCACTCGCCTTCGGCAATACCCCAGTGGGCGAGGCCCGGGGGTACATAGAGTAGGTCGCCGGGCTCGAGTAGCCATTCTTCACTTTGTTCAAAATCGTTGAGAATACTTAGCGTTGGCCCCTTTAATAGAGGCGTACTGGCATCGCAGTGTTGGCCAAGTCGCCAGCGTCGTTGACCGTCGGCTTGCAGTAAAAATACATCGTACTGGTCAAAGTGAGGGCCGACGCTGCCCTGGTCGGCGGCGTAGCTGAGCATAATATCGTCGACGCGCCACTGGGGTAGAAAGTCAAAATGGCCGAGTAGTTCGTGAACCTCGGGCACCCACTGGTCGACGGCTTGCACCAGCAGTGTCCAGTGACTGGCGGGCAGCGACTGGAAGGAATCTTCGGCAAAGGGCCCGCACTGCAGTGTCCAGTAGGGCGAGGCCTTACTCTCAACAATCAGCCGCGATTCAATGTCTTCTTCCAGTGCCAGCCCGGCTAACTCATCGGCTTCAATAGGGGAGCTGAAATCGGGCAGGGCCTGGCGAATTAACAGCGGTTTGCGCTGCCAGTACTCGGCAAGAAAATTGTCGAGTCCGCCGCAGTTGGCAAACCACTGTTCCGACATTGCATGCTCGCCGAGGTCTGACATTTAAATATTGCGGGCCTGTTCGCTGGCGTTGCCGGTATAGCTTTGCGGCGTCATGGCCAATAATTCCTGCTTGGCCGACTCGGGGATTTCCAGGGTACGAATAAACACGCTGAGAGTGGCCTGAGTAATGTCCTGGCCGCGAGTCAGGGCCTTGAGTTTTTCGTAGGGCTCGGGCACAGCGTAGCGGCGCATCACCGTTTGAATGGGCTCGGCGAGAA